>Ga0209390_10000281_pt1 | contig 96432 bp, 95 predicted proteins | sample BON01_FD_187212 | JGI IMG/M metagenome (GOLD analysis project Ga0209390, IMG submission 187212) | Freshwater microbial communities from Lake Bonney liftoff mats and glacier meltwater in Antarctica - BON-01 (SPAdes) (version 2) | ecosystem: Environmental > Aquatic > Freshwater > Ice > Glacier... | reverse complement strand
CAGAACAGCCTGCGCTGCCCGCAACTACCAATGTCTGTTCACGATTGATGAGGGTCGACGAGGCCGGACCATCACGCAACTTGATCAATAACAGGCGCCAGCCCATCAAGATCAGTGCTCAGGCTCAGGATCATTGCCACCGTGACACGGCCGCTGCGTCAGCTCACGCGCGCCGTGTCGTCGATCTCTCAGGGTGGACTGGACGTGGGCGCGCCGGACGCGCCGCAGGCCTTGTTGCCGCGGCGCACGAACGACGAATTCGGCAAGCTCACAAGCGCGTTTGCGATGATGCTCGAGACCGTGCAGCGCCAATGGTCGGCGCTGCGCCGGCTAGACCATTTTCGCCGCGAGGGTATCAGCAACCTGTCGCACGACCTGCGTTCGCCGCTGACCGCCACCACCGCCTGCCTGGAAACCCTGGAGGGCCGCTGGCAAGGCGACGAGGCCCGCGCAGCCGACCGCGAACTGGTGGTAATGGCCTTGCGCAACACCCATAATGCGGCGCGCCTGGTGCAGTCGCTGGGCGATCTGGCGCAACTCGACGAACCCGAATTCCGCCTGCGCTGCGAAGTGCTCGATGCTGGCGAGCTGCTCGACGACATCGCAGTGCGGTTCGGGCAACGGGCCCGGAACCAGGGTGTGGCGCTGCAGGCCGTGCATCCGACGGACCCGAACGCGCGACCGCCGATCGCGGCGCTCGACGTCGAATTGTTCGAGCGCGCGATTGCCAATCTGGTCGATAACGCATTGAAGTTCAGTCGCAATGGTGATCGTGTCGACTTGGCCGCGCATGTGCGCGGCGACAGGGTGGAGGTGACCGTCAGCGATACGGGTCCGGGCATTGCGGCTGCCGATGTGCCGCATTTGTTCGATCGTTTCTACCAGTCACGCCAGTCAGTCGCGCCGAGCACCGGCGCCGGTGGAAAAGGGCTGGGGCTGGCAATCGTCAAACGTATTGCCGAACTCCATGGTGGTGAGGTACGGGTGAACAGCGAAATGGGCCGGGGCACCCGGGTGACCCTGGTGCTGCCCGTGGCGGTCTGACGCAGCGCCTCCATTCGACGCGCAGACCGCTAGAGTCTCTGAGGCCATGTTGGGAGCATTGGATGGGTCCCTGCATGGCTGTCCATGTTTCTCATGAGAGCCCCCACCGTGAACTGGTTGCCGAGCAACATCTGCCCGCGGGTGTACCAAGTTTCCGCGTGCGATAAACGCGGGATAGCCCGCGCGACGCCAGACGTCCATGCCGTCTGGTATGGTAGTGCGCCTTTTTGTTTGCAACATAGGGCAATTGCGCAGGGCCGGGATGGTTTCCTGGCCAGTACATTCCTGTAGCCATGTGACGTACTTCGATGAATGACAATATGGAAGAAGCCGATCGCCTGGCGCGGCTGCGTGATCTGATGGTTCTGGACAGCGCTCCGGAGCCGGTGTTTGACAGCATCGTCGCGATGGCGTCCGAGATATGTGGCGTGCCGATCGCGCTGCTCAGTCTCGTCGATTCCGAGCGCCAGTGGTTCAAGGCCAATGTGGGTCTGCCCGGTATCAACGAGACGCCGCGCGACGTGGCATTCTGCGCCCATGCGATCGCCGACGATGCGTTGTTCGAGGTCGGCGATGCGACCCAGGACCCACGGTTCTCCGGCAATGCCCTGGTGACGGGCCATCCGGACATCCGCTTCTACGCTGGTGTGCCGCTGGTGCTTCCCGGGGGCGAACGGGTGGGCACCCTGTGTGTGATCGATCGCGAGGCGCGCCAGCTTGAGCCGGCGCAAAAGCGAATGTTACGGTCGTTGGCAAAAATCGCCACCGAGGCGCTGTTGGCGCGGCGTGATCTGATTCAGCGCGCTGTATCGGTGCGCAGCGACTATGAGAGGGCCCTGGCTGAGAGCGAGTTCCGGTATCGCGCAATGGTCGAAGAGCAGGTCGAACTGGTTTCGCTGTCGCGTGCCGACGGGACGCTCGTGTTCGTGAATGCGGCCTACGCCAGGCAGTTCAACAAGACTCCGGCGCAGATGATGGGCATGAGTTTTTACGAATTCGTGGATTCCAACGACAGGGCGTTTGTCGCCGAGCAGGTGGCCGTGGTGATGCACACCGGTGTCAGCCAGTCAAATGAAAACCGCATGCGGGGCCCCGATGGCGACGTGCACTGGATGGCCTGGACCAACGGGTTGCAGCTTGACGAAAAGGGCGCGCGCCTGCTGCACTCGGTCGGGCGTGATATCACCGATCGCTACCTCGCTGAACAGGCACTACAGACGAGCCAGGCGGCGCTGGCGCGCACCGGACGCATCGCAGGGGTGGGCGGCTGGCAACTGGACCTGGCGACGAACGCCTTAAGCTGGTCGGAGCAGACGCGGCGCATTCACGAAGTGCCACCGGAATTTGTTCCGTCACTGGACAGTGCTGTCGCCTTCTACGCGCCGGACGTACAGGCCGCGGTTGCGGCAGCGGTGCAGCGTGCCATGGACGACGGCACGCCATGGGATCTGGAGTTGCCGTTGGTCACTGCCCGCGGCCGGCATATCTGGGTGCGCGCACAGGGGGAGGTGGAGCTTGAGAACGGCGTGCCGGCGCGCCTGGCCGGAGCGTTCCAGGATGTCAGCGAGCGCCGTCAACTGTTGCAACGCCTTGCCGACAATGAACGTTTTGTGCGCCAGGTGACCGATGCGTTACCACTGCGTATATCGTATCTCGACAGCGACCTGCGGTTCCAGTTTGTCAACCGCGCCCATTGCGAGCGCTTTGAACGACCACGGGAGCAGATCCTGGGACACACGCTAGCCGAGCTGACGGGGCGCGGCAACGCGCCGATCGTGCTGGCCAGGGTTCTGGCGGCACTGGGTGGCGAGCCACAACACTTCGAGTACGACGAAGAAAGTGGCGGCTCGGTGCGCCGCTTCGACGCTGAGTTCCTGCCGGACATCGCAGATGATGGCCGCGTGCGGGGTTTTTATGCCACCGGCATCGACATCACCGAACGCAGCGCGGCCGAGCGTGCGTTGCGTGAGTTGACCGATATCAATGACAACACCATCGACCTAGTCGTCCAGACCGACTGGCGTGGCGATATCAGCTATCTCAATCCTGCTGCGCGCGCGTTCATGGGCATTGCGGCGGAACAGCCACTCGATAGACTGAATTTCGCGTCCTTCAATACCGAGCAGACCAACCGCTACTTTGCCGACGTTATCGTGCCACTGGTCAAGACCCAGGGCCACTGGATCGGCGAGTCCTACTGTTACGCGGCGGACGGGAGCGAGGTTCCGGTCAGCCAGATCGTCATCGCCCACCGCGGTACAGACGGTCGCGTGGCCCGTTATTCGGCTATCCTGCGTGACATATCGGAGCAAAGGCGCGACCAGTTGCAACTCGCGCGTCAGGCGGCGATCCTGCGCTCGGTGACCGAGGCGATCCCGGCCAGCATTGCCGTCATCGGGCGTGACCAGTGTTACCAGTTCGTCAACAAGGCTTTCGAGCGCTGGGTCGGCGCGTCGCGTGAGGATCTGATCGGGCGCTCAGTGGCCCAGGTGATGGGATCGCAGGACGACCAACGCAGCCGTCCGTGGGCGGAGCGGGCGCTGGCCGGTGAATCGGTCCAGTTCGAGCGCGACTACGACCGGCCAGGGCGTGCCAGCCACATCTCCGTGAGTTATATACCAATGCGCATGGACGATGGCAGCATCGACGGATTTGTCGGTGTGATGCAGGACATCTCGCACCATAAGCAGGAAGAAGTGCGCTTGCTGCAACTGTCGCATCGCGACGCCTTGACTGGTCTGCTCAACCGGGGCGGTTTCGAGCAGCAGATGGAGCATATGGTGGCCATCGGCGCGGGTAACACGCTGGCTCTGTTGTATGTCGACCTGGATCATTTCAAGGCAGTCAACGACCAGTACGGACATCCGGCAGGCGATCAGGTGCTGCGCTTGTTTGCCCAGCGTATTTCCGCCCTGGTACGGCCGTCCGACGCGGTTGCACGCCTGGGCGGCGACGAGTTTGCCATTTTGTTGTCGGGTGTGCGTGACGGCGCCGATGCGCAACGGGTGGCCGACAAGGTGATCGACGCGACGCTTGCGCCGTTCGACGTGGAGGGCAACATTCTGCGCATCGGAGCCAGCGTCGGTGTTGCGCTGGGTGTGCAGCCGCACGCCGGTTGGTCCGACCTCGTGGCGCGCGCCGATGCGATGTTGTATGAGGCCAAGAACGCGGGCCGCGGTCACCAGGCGGGAGCCGGGTGACGTTGCGTCGGACCTACGCCGGTACCAGCCGCAGGTGCGTGATTTCGGAGGCGACGCCAAACCGTTTCGGTGGCCCCCAGTACCCGGTGCCGCGGTTGGTGTAAACCCACAGATTCTCGAGCTTGCGCAAGCCGGCGGTGAACGGCTGCTGGTAGCGCACGAAATACATCCATGGCCAGAACTGGCCGCCATGGGTATGGCCGGACAGTTGCAGGTCGAAACCCAACCCGACGGCGGCCAGAGCACTGCGCGGCTGATGCGCCAGCAGCAGGCGCAACCGCGCTCCGGACGGGGCCCCCGCCATGGCTGCGCCAGGGTCGCTGCGATGGCTCTCGTCGAAATGGTGCGCACTGTAGTCGGCCACGCCGGCCACCACCACCATTTCTGTGTCGCGGTGCAGCGTGATGCCGTTGGGCACCCGGTCGGCGGTACTCTCGTGGTGCAGCACCTTGTGCTCGTTGAGCAATACGTGCACGCCCAGGGCGCGCAATTCGGCGATCCAGGCATGGGCGCCGCAGTAGTACTCGTGGTTGCCGGTGACGAAAAAGCTGCCATGCGTGGAGACCAGCCCCGACAGCGGCGCCACATGGGCTCGCAGATCGTCCACATGGCCATCGACCAGGTCGCCGGTGATGGCAACCATGTCGGCTCCCAGCGCGTTGACCCGCGTGACAATGCGCTGCAGATAGGCGTGGCGAATCGTCGGGCCGACGTGGATGTCGGAGATCTGCGCCACACTGAAGCCGTGTAGTGCGTCCGGTAGCCCGGTGATGGGAACATCGATCTGCACTACTGTTGCCGTTCGCCGCGCATTCCACAAGCCCCATACGGTGACCAGCACGGCGACCAGGGGAACGGCGGCCGCACTCCAGGTCTGGAGCGCGTCGAGCGAGAGCGGGCTGGTACCGGTCAGGCCGGCGACCATTGCGATGCCCAGGGCAAGGACCAGCAAGCCATCACGCAGCAAGGTGAGCACAAGCAACGTCGAAAACAAGCCCATGCAGATCAGGCCAGCCCAGGTCACGACCGTTGCCAAGGGGCCGGCCGAGTGCCAGCGCCTGGACATGAATGCCATCGGCATCAGCGCGGCCGAGGCGGCCAGCGCGGCCCACAGTAACGGTCCGGCCAACGGGCTGAACGCCGCCAGCGACGGCGCAATGCGCCAACCGACCCAGCCGTGGAGCAGCAAGGACAACAGGGCAATCGGAGTTATGGACATGGATGTTTGGACCGGCGCGGGCCTGCTATCGATAAGTGGAGGAGCAATGCAAACTTTCAAGTCGCCCGGCATGCCGCAATGGCGCCCGGCGCTGCCCGCGCTACCTGCGCTTCCGGATGGTCCGCTTGCGGCGGGTGACTGCGTTTACCCCTCGATCGTAAGCTGCCAATGTGACAGTCTGTCACGCGACGCGTCCATTGCCCTGTGCCGGGCCGGGGCATGCGCCGCGCGGCGATCAGGCGCGCCAGTCGGCGATGATCTGGTCGAGCCCTTCGCGGTAGTCGGGAACAGCCGGCTCCCAGCCGGGTACCTGCGGCGTCGGCGCATCGGCAGGCATGGCGAGCGCCGTTTGCTGCATATGCTCCTTGCGCACGATCAGCTGCATCAGCGGCGCGGTGATCAGTGGCACATGCAGCGGGAAACGGGTGCCGACTCCGTGCGCGAAATGGTCCATGAAACGCATGAACGGAACCGGAGCTCCGCTGAGGGCGTACAGGGTCTGGCCGGCGTTTTTCTTTTTTGCGGCGGCGAGCAGGGCGCTCACCGCGTCATCGTGGTGCAGCAGGTATTGACCGGCGCCGCGTTTGCCGGCCCAGTAGGGCCGCCCGAGGCGGAATGCGTTGCGGTAGGCGCGCAGGTCCTTGCTCGTGGGGCCGTAGAGGTAACCCAGACGCACGACCACTGCCGGTAGCGGACCGGACAACACCATCTCCTCACATTCCACGATAGCCTGCGCCAGCGACCGCAAGGGGTCCTTCGGCGGAACGGCGCGCACGAAGGCGCAACTCGCATGCACCAGCAGCATTGCGTCGCTGCGCATGGCGCGGCGTGTCGCGGCAAGCAGAGTGCGCGCGTAGGCCTTCCAGGCATGGCCGTCGTGCAGCAAGGTGTTGGCTTGCTGCCCCCCGACATTGATGTGTACGCTGGCGCGTATTGTCTGCTGCGCCAGCAGGCGGCCCAGTTCGGTTTGTGCGCCGGTGATGGTGAGTGTCATGGTGTCGGGTTGGAGTTTGGCCGCAAAAAATTGCTTACGGGACTGCCCTTCGTGCTGCGCACTGCGGGGCTACTCGCCTTGGGGCGGCCCGGCGGCCCAAGGCTCATGGCCGCGGCGGCTTGAGTCGCCGCACCACGGCGCCACCGACGCGGCGCAACAACCAGCGTGGCGTGGCGCGGCCGGCCACGGTGGCCGCCAGGTTGAGGGTTCCCGGTACGCAGATGACCTTGCCTTGCATGCACGCCTTGAATCCCTCATGGGCCACCGCGTCGGCGGTGCCTACGACGAATGACGGCAGGCCGCCCAGTTCGGCGCTGGCTTGTTGCGCCTTGTCGAGCATGGAAGTCGCCGTGATGCCGGGACACAGCACCGTGACGGTCACGCCCGTTCCCTGCAACTCTTCGGCCAGCGACTCGGTCAACGACAACACAAAGGCCTTGGTAGCCGCATAGGTGGCCAGCAGCGGCACCGGCTGGAACGCGGCGATCGAGGCCACGTTCAACACCCGGCCCTGACCGTGAGCGACCATTGGCGGAACAAACACCGCCAGCATCTCACTCAGCGCGGTCACGTTCAGGTCGATCAGTTCGCGATGGCGTGGTGTCGCCATATCGACAAATGCGCCATGTTCGAGTATCCCTGCGTTGTTGACCAGCACGTCGATCCTGCGTCTGGCGCGTTTCATTTTTGCCGCAAGGGCCTGCGCCGCGCCTGGCAGTGCCAGATCAGCGGGCGCCACCCAGGCCTTGACGCCATGCTCCTCGGCCAGGGCCGCGGCCAACAGTTTGAGTTTGCCGCTGTTGCGCGCCACCAGCACCAAGTTGAAACCGGCGGCCGCGAACTGCCGTGCCAGTGCCTCGCCAATGCCGGACGAGGCGCCGGTGATCAGGGCGGTCTGGTCGGAGCCAGTAGGTGTGCGGGCCATGGTGCGTTTGGATTCTCGGGCAAGCCGGGGGGTGGTGGCGCTTTCGCGGCGAACGCAGAGGGCGCAAGCGGCGACATAATTCCGAGGTTAACGCATGGCATGGGCCCAGCGGGCCGGTTACGGGGCAATCCGACCCCAAATTGGGCGGGTTAGGTAGGGAGGTCTACCGCCCTGTCAATGGCTTCGCCTCGCACGCGCATCCAGAAACCTGCCTCGAGCGCATCGGGCTCGAGGTGTGCTTGCAGCGCGTTGACGGCTTCTGACTCATTGCGCCGCAACCAGGCGTTCGGGGCGAGTATCTCGAACCCACGACTACCCAGCAAAAGGGCTGCCAGCATACTTTGCTCGGCATAGGCGCGTTGCTGCCAACGCGCCGGATAACCGTGTGGCAGGAAGATATCGTGCAGATGCACGACGACGCCGGCCGCGAGGCGCGGCAGCACGCGGGTGAACAGGTAGTCGACATCGCTGCCAGGCAACATGGCATGCGAGCCATCGATGAACAACACATCGTTCGACGCGAGCGTATCGAACAACTGCACCGGCATGTCGGTGACGGAGGCACGGGTGACGGTCTGGCACAGGTGGTCGATGTCGCGGCGCGGCTGCGGGTCGATCGAATGCAGGTTCGTAGCCAGGGCGCCGTCACGAATCGCGCGTGCCATGAAACGTGTGGAATGCCCCGAGCCGACCTCGATGATCCGCGCTGGCTGCAACTGGCGGACCATCGCATAGGCCACGGCCGCGTCGAGACCGGAGAACCACTGCTGGTCGAAGCGCGGACGGCTGACATCGTGTGGGGCGGCGTGTTTCCATTGCGCGAACAAGGTGCTGAATTGCCGCGCATACAGCAGAATCTGGCAGTAGCGCGTCCTTTCGGATGCCATGCGTGCTTCGAGCCATGGCAGCGCTTCGTCTTCGCCCAAAGGCAATGCCGAAGCGGCGTACGCGTAGGGAACGAACACGCCTTGTCGGCCTGGATCGGACTCGCTCTCGCGCGCCTGTGGGATTGCCTGCAAGTGGTTCATGAATTGTGTGTTGCGCAGGACATTGGAGCCTCGCTATATGGACCGGGACACATGCGCGAGCTCGCGTTGGTTGGGAGCCATTGACAAACCGCAATGGAGCGCAATTGAGCCGTGTTATTCATTACTGCCGCTCCACACGGCGAACTCGTTCCCGCTCGGCTCGATAAAGTGAAACCGCAGCCCTCCGGGGAACGGGAAAATGGGTTTCGCGATCCGGCCGCCCGCTTGCACGACCTTGGCCTGGGTGTCTTCCAGCGCATTGCTGTACAGGATGAGCAGCGCACTGCCGCCAACGGTGCTGGCTTTGAGCGGTGACTGGTAGAAGGTAGAAGCCACCATCGAGTCCCTGGCCGGAGAACGCCGTGTATTGTGGTCCGTAGTCCTCGAAGGACCAGCCGAAAGCAGCCTCGAAAAATGCCTTGGTTTTTTCCAGGTCCTTGGCAGAAAATTCCACATAATTGATTTTTTCGTGCGCGTACATGCGAGGTTCCTTTCTTGCAGTGGCGGCTGGTGGGTTGAACAGTATGCGGAAGTGGCACACTCATTGAAATCGATCAGTCCATAATGCGACCCGCCTGCTGTCGCGCTCATCGTATTCCTTGAGCGCCGCTTCCAGGTCCGGCGTCTCTGCCGTTTCGCGGTCCTCTGCAATGTGTGTCAGCCGCATCATTTACCACGCCGTAATGCCACCTGCAGGAGGCGACGAAAACCGTGGAAATACAGGGTCGTTGGCGCTTTCAGTCCGCCAACTTTGCGGGAGCGCAGGATCGAGCGCAAGGGCGCGCGCGACACCGACGATGTCTGCCCCACCAAAGAAATCGCATCTACTGCCTGTTGCCGTGTCTTGAAGCCACCAGTCACCATCAGCGGTTTCGACGTTCGCTTGCGTGCATGCAACGCGAAATCAACAAAATGGGGGCCTGGTTCCGCACGGTCAGAAGCGGATCTCGCGCGCGGGAAATAGGTGCCACCGCTGATGTCAATCAGATCGATCCCGGCGCCGTCCAGTGCCGAGATCACCGAAAGAGCCGCTTGCGCGTCGAAGCCGCCTTCAAGCTGATCCGTCGCATTCAACTTCACTGCGACTACGAACGCGGGGTCAACTGCGCTGCGCACGGCTTCCACCACTTCAAGCAGGAGTCGCATGCGCGAGGCGGCGGATCCGCCATAAGCATCCGTGCGTTTGTTGAAAAGGGGCGAGAGGAACTGGCTAAGCAGAAAGCCATGCGCCGCGTGTATTTGAGCGCCTCCAAAGCCAAGACCCTGCGCAAGGCGCGCGGTTTTGGCAAACTCGGCCGGAAGGGCCTGCACCTCGTCGAGTGTCAGTGCCATGCAACTCAGTCCGGGAATATCGATGGCACTCGGTCCTTGTGGACTGCTGGTCGGGGGGTATGCCATTGCACCCGCGTGTCCAAGCTGAAGCCAAAGTTGCGTCTCGCCGGTCGAACCTTTGCGAGTGAGCAACTCGAACCTGCGGTGATCGGAGTCTGAACGCAGTACAAGGTTGCCGGGCTTTTCTGCGAAGTTCGGCGTGCCTTGAACTTTCCCGATGATCGACGCCGCGACGCCGCCATTGGCCCACCGTTCGTAAAGCCGCATCCGCGCATCGCCAGGGTTGCCGCGTCCATCACCCAACGAGTCGGACATGGCCGATTTGACAATGCGGTTCTGCAGAATGATCCCGCAGGGCCGCTCGAGAGGCCGGAACAGGGCATCGTGCATATTACGCATCTGCGTGACTCAAACTCGTTCCTTCTCAGAATGTCTGCCAGTAAGTCCAACAAATGAAACGGACTTCCCCGTTTCGGGTTGACCGCGCAATTTCGCAGTACGGCATCAAGGTGTCGTGGGGGCATGAACGTGGTCATGCGCCTGCGTGATGTGGTGGTGAATCCGGCCATCGAAGAAGCGCGCCAGAACCGATTCAGTTGCTGCCTTAGCGGCAGCGCGCGCCGGACTGGCCAATGCCGTGTCGACCGCTGCCCGATCCGCATAACTGATCGCAAGCATCAAAGGAAGCTCGGGAGCACCCTCGTCACGTTCGTTGGCGAAACACACCCGAACCGCGAGAGCCCCGGGAAAGGCGTTCCAGTGGGGCAGAACTTCAGTCAATATGGCGGCGCGAAAGGCCTCGGTCTGTCCATTGTGGATCTGGCCTTCGAACAGCGCGTAACGTGTGATCATGGAGTAGGGTCCGTTGTTGTGTAGTGATGTATGGGGAACTCGATTGTGCTGCCTCCCCGATTAACGTGGGGCGGCGGCGTACGTGATTCGTATTCTGACTTGAAACGTCGGGCATGAGCGCTCCTCAACTGCGCGCTCAGACTGGAAGAATGGCCGTCGTGCGTCCTGCCGTTGTGGGGTCCAACGGACGAGGTTCTCATGATGCTGCTGAATACCGCCGCTCAGTAGACCCTGACAGCGGTTGGTTGGGTCAGCCTGTTAACCGGCACGCTTAGCACCTCCAGCCTGCATTCGGTCAGCCCTGGTCCATGCAAACCTGCCGGTACAACGCGCTGGCCCGCGTGGTGGTCTTCCCCGGCTTGCCGTCCCCGATCAGGCGTCCATCGATCTTTGTCACCGGCGTTACGCCGCCCAGCGTGCCGGTGACGAATGCCTCCTTGGCCGAATACACCTGCGCCAGTGTGAAGTCGCATTCGCGCACGACGCCGCCGGCTGACTGCCAGGCGTGGATGACGTTGGCCTGGGTAATGCCCTTGAAGCTGTACAGTCCGGTGGACGTCCACAACTCGGCGTCACCACGCACGATGAAAAAGTTGGTGCTGTTGCAACTGGCCACGAAGCCGCGCGGGTCGAGCATCAGGGCTTCGTCGGCGCCGAGGTTGATGGCCTGGATCAGGGCCTGGATAAGGTTCAGGCGGCTGTGGGAGTTCAGCCGCAGGTCGAACACGTCCGGTCCGCTGGTGCGGTAGGTGGATGTCATCAGGCTCAAGCCTCGGGCGCGGGTTTCGGGTTTGGGCGCCTTGTATTCGGCAACGATGACCATGGTGGCGTCGCCGATGACGAAGCGCGGGTCCTGGTTCGGGGTGGTCTTGGTGCCGCGGGTGATCATCAGTCGCATGTGGGCGCCGTCGGTCATGCCGTTGCGCTCCAGCGTCTGCCACAGCGCCTTTTCCACGCCGACCCGGTCCATGCCGATGTTCAGTGCGATGGACGTGGCGCCCTCGAACAGGCGCTCCATGTGGGCCTGCAGGCTGATGATGCGGCCCTTGACCAGGCGCAGGCCTTCCCAGATGCCGTCGCCGAGGGCGAAGCCGCTGTCGAACACCGAGACCCTGGCTTCGTTGCGGGGGAAAAATGCGCCGTTCACGTACACCAGTACGGAATCGTTGCGGGGGTCTGATGCGTAACCCTGGGCGCTGTCGGAAGAGGTGTTGGTCATGATGCGGGGCTTGGTTTTCTGGATGGTTTGTGCTGGACCACGCGGGCGTCGACGGTCCTGGCGTGAATAACGGGCGTGTTATGCGGCAGGTTCAATAGGCGCTGCTCGAGCAGTTGGCTCCGTTACCGCCTCAAAAGTGGAATTCGTTGTGCCTTGCCAGAAACGCCTGGGTACGTGCCTGCTGTGGGTTCTTGAGCACTTCGTCTGGCGTGCCCTGTTCGTGGATCACGCCGTCGGCGATGAACAGGATGCGGTTTGCGAAGTGGTAAGCAAAACCCACCTCGTGCGTCACCAGCAGCATGGTGCGACCCTCTTCGGCCAGCGTACGAATGGTGCGAAGTACCTCACCGACCAGTTCCGGGTCCAGCGCCGAGGTGGGTTCGTCGAACAACAGCAGTTCGGGCTCCATGGCCAGCGCGCGGGCGATCGCCACGCGTTGCTTCTGGCCGCCGGACAGGCGGGCAGGGTAGGTGTCGGCCTTGTCGTCGAGGCCGACGCGCGCGAGTTGTTCGCGCGCCTTGGTCCCGGCTGCGTCGCGCGCCATGCCTTTGACTGTGCGCAGCCCTTCCATCACGTTGCCCAGTGCGGTCATGTGCGGGAACAGGTTGAACTGCTGGAACACCATGCCCACGCGCTGGCGCACTTTGGTGAGTTCGCGCTCGGTATACGTTGTGTCCACGGCGCCGTTGCGACCCGGGCGTTCGACGCCGATGGCAGCACCTGCGAGTTCGATGCGCCCGGCAGTAGGTTTTTCCATGAAGTTCAGGCAGCGCAGCAACGTGCTCTTGCCTGAACCCGACGCGCCGAGGATGGCGATGCGATCGCCGGGCGCCACGTCAAGGTTGATGCCCTTGATGATCTCGTCCTTGCCGAAATGCTTGTGCAGTCCGGTCACCCGCAGCAGGGGAACGGAGGTGTCTGTAATCGTCATGGGGCGGTGATCGTCAGTCGCCCCGGCGCATCCGGCGCTCCAGGGCATAAGTGGCCTGCACCAGCGGGTACAGGAAAGCGAAGAACAGCAGCGCGATCACGGTGTAGGCCTCGATCGGGTTGTAGTTCAACGAGGCGATAAGCTTGCCCTGCTGCAGTAGCTCGACATAGGCGACGGCCGAGGCCAGCGTCGACATCTTGAAGATCTCGATCGCGCGGTTGGTCAGCGCCGGTAACATGCGCTTGACTGCCTGCGGCAGGATGATGCGGCGCATCGCCTGGGCGTGGCGCATGCCCAGTGCCTGTGCGCCCTCCCACTGTCCGCGCTCGATTGACTGGATGCCGGCGCGAAAGATCTCGCCTGAGAACGCCGCCGAGTTCAACGAGATACCCAGCGCGGCGGCCATCAGGGGACTGATCTCGAATGGCACCAGCATCGGCAGCGCGAAGTAGAACCACAAAATTTGTACCAGCACCGGCGTGTTGCGGAAGAACTCGACAAAGGCGCTGGTCGGCAGGTAGATCCACTTGCGTGTGGAATACCGGCCCAGTCCGACCAGCAGGCCAAGCGCCAGACCCAGCACCAGGCAAATAGCAAAGATGCGCAGTGTGCCGGCCGCTCCGGCCAACAGCGCCTCCGGGTTGTCCCAGACCGCATCGAAGTTCCACTGGTGGTTCATGCTCAGTGCACCGTGGTTTCACCGCTGACGGCCAGCCGCCGTTCGACGCGGTGCACCACCAGGCTGACGGCGTAGATGACGGTGAAATAGATCAGCGCGGTGACAGTGAACACCTCGAGCGGGCGGAACGTTTTCTGCGCCAGCTCGTTGGCCTGGAACAGCAGGTCGGCATACGACACCGTCGCCACGAGTGTGGTGGTCTTCATCAGCTCGATAGAGCGTTCCATGAAGGCCGGGATCATGCGTTTGACCGCCTGCGGCAGGATGACACGGCGCATCGCCTGGGCGCCGCTCATGCCCAGCGCGCGCGCCGCTTCGCTCTGGCCGCGGTCGATCGACACGATGCCGGCGCGGAACACCTCGGCGAAGAAAGCCGCCGACTGGATCGAGAAGGTGAGCGAGGCGGCGATGAACGGCGTCATCTCCACCTGGATCAGGATCGGTAACGCGAAGAAGAACCAGAACAGCTGCACCAACGGAGGTGTGGTGCGAAAGAACTCGATCAGGAAACCGGCCGGCCACGCCACGCTGCGCAACCGGGACAGGCGCAGCAGCGCCAGAGCCAGGCCCAGCGGGATACCGAAGGCCAACGCGGTGCCGGTCAGCTTGAGCGTATTGAGCAGGCCTGCGGCCAGCATCCCGGAGTTGGCCAGGATGGGGGTGAAGTCCCACTGGTACATAGGCCGCGCGTCTGCGGTTTCAGTGCGTGATCAGAGCATCTCTTTCATCACCGGCGGCGAGGCCTTGGGGTCCAGGCCGAAACCGACCAGGAACTCCTCATACCATTTCTGCGTCTGGCCGCCCTTGTAGTACTCGGCCAGTTGCTTGTCGACGAAGGCGAGGAAGGCCTTGTCCTCCTTGCGCACGGCCGCGCTGGAGGCCTGCGATTTCGCTGGCGTTGGAACGACGATCTTGCCGCTGCCGAGCTTCTGGCGTGCGGCCAGCAACGGTGGGTGGAACAGGCATACCGCGTCGGCACGGCCGGCCTGGAACGCGGCAATGGCTTCGCCGTTGCCTGGAAAACGCTGAATGGTAGCGTTGGGCGTGTTCTCGGTCAGGAACTTGTCCATGGAGCTTGCCTGCGGCACCGCGATACGCACACCGGCCTTGTTCAGATCGGACCATTGCTTGGCGGGCAGGTCGTCGCGCGCCAGTACGGCCAATGAGTAATACAGCAGCGGCGCCTGCGGGAAGTCGACCGCCTGGGCGCGTTCGGGGGTGGCGTCCATCATGTACATCACGTCGATCTTGTTGCTTTGCAAGGCGGCGATGGCGGTGCCCCAGGTCACTTCGACCGGTTCGAACTTCAGCCCCAGCGCCGCGGCCATGGCCTTGCCCATGGACACGCCGACGCCGCTGGCCCATTCGCCGGTCTTCAGGTCCTTGGAGAACCACGGTGGCGCCTGGGTCACACCCACGCGTAGGCTGCCGCGTTGTTTGGCCTGCTCCAGTGTGCCGCTGGCTTGGGCGAAAACCAGGCCCGGCACGGTAGTGGCCAGCGCTGTGACGGCAATTCCGGTGAGGGCGGTACGTCGATTGAAAGTCATGTCATTTCTCCTGTCGTGGGGGATGGGTCGAACGGGTTGGCAAATCGCATGAAGGATTCGGTGCGTTGGGCACCGCGTCCCATGTGGCTGGTGATCTCGGCCAGCATCACATTGAGGTCGACGCCCAGTGCGGCCTGCACATAAGCGTCATGGCTGTCGCGTTTCGGGCCGCGTGTGGCGTGGGCACGGTGGTGGGCTGCCCAGTACAACTGGAGTCGACCGCGCAGGCTGTGCCATGTGCGTTGCAGCAACTTGTGGCCGCTGGCCTCGTAGACCAAGCCGTGCAGGTCGAGTTCGGCCAGGATGCTGGCGGCGTCGTCACCGGCATCGATGGCCTGGGTGAGCAGGGTGTTGCGCTGATGCAGTTCGTGCGTAAACGCGTCGTCGCGTCTCGGCCATGCCTGCTCGAACGCAAAACGTTCGAGCGTGATGCGCATCGAATAGATCTCTTGGATATCGTCGACCGTCAGCGCGATGACATGGGTACCGGTGTATGGCACCGTGACCAGCAGTCCTTCTTCTATGAGTTCACGCAGGGCCTCGCGCAACGGGCCGCGGCTGACGTCGAACTGCGCTGCCAGCGCGGTTTCGACCAGTGGGGCGCCGGGCGCGATTTCACCGCTCAGGATCGCGGCGCGCAGCCGCTCGGCGATATGCTGGCGAAACGTGCTTTTGCGCAGACGGTCGACCCGGAACCCGCCTTCAGAGGTGGGCTGTGGTGGTACGGCGAAAGGCGATGGCGTCATTTCGGTCGATGATCGATTGTTAACAATCATAAAGGGAGGCGAATTCGTGTCAACCGGGGTTTTGCCTGGTTCGGACGAATTTCCGGATATTCATGTTCGTTGCTTGCCGGCGGCCACTGGCCAGTGGCCGATCAGGTCTGGCATCTTGCGGATGAACCCTTGCAATTCCAGTCCACTCGCGTGCGCTCACGCACGCAGGCGCGTGTGGGCAGCCGGTACCATCGCGGCCCGGTCACGGGCCTGTCCCGTCGAGGCTGCGACCCGCCGGTCAGAACATGCTTGCCGCGATGTTGATCGTGAATGCCAGGATCGCCGTATTGAACGCGAACGACAGCAGCGAATGCATCAGAACCATGCGCCGCATGCCCTAGGTCGTGACACTGACATCGGCGGTCTGGCAGGCCACGGCAATCGTGAATGAAAAATACAGGAAATCAGCGTAGTCAGGGCGAAAATCCGGGTCTGCCCTCGGAAACGCCAGGCCTGCGCCATGGGGCGATCGGTAATAGACGCCGGCATAGGTCAGGGTGAACAGAGTCGGCACTAGCAGCCAGGCGCCGATCACGGTCGACAGCGCGAACAATATATGTGGCAGCGCATCGATCAGCGCCAGATAAAGTCAGACCCCGGTATTCCAGCCGATCAGGCAACGCGTCACCCACAACTGGTCAGCCGGTGACAAGGCCGTGACCAGCATGCCCAGCGCCATGGCGCCCATCAGGCGCGGGCGCAGGTGCACGTGGTGCAACGGGAACCTCATCGGCCTGCCTGCATCGGTTGCCGTGGTCCCGCGGACCGGATGCTACTCGCTAAAATTTGCCTAATGGACATCGCCAGCCTCTTGCAGGAACACATTTACCCGGCGATCGTACTTGGCTCTCTGGTGGAGGGTGAAACCACGGTGGTGCTGGCCGGATATGCCGCGCACCAGGGGTACGCGCCCTTGTCTGCGGTCATCGCGTTGACCGCGGTGGTCAACTTCGTGCTCGACCTCGGCTGGTTCTGGCTCGGCCGCTGGCGCGGTCCGCAATTGCTGGCGCGGTTTCCGGCATTGCGCCGGGGTGTCGATGCAGTGACCCCACGACTGCAATTGCATCGGCGCAAGGCGATTTTCCTGGTGCGGTTCATGGTCGGTCTGCGCACGGCCGGCCCGATCGCGCTGGGTATGGCGCGCGTACCGGTGCGCGAATTTCTGATTTTCAATGCGCTGGGCGCCGTCGTCTGGGCGATCACATTCGCCAGTCTCGGTTATGCCTTTGGACGCGCCCTGGCAGTTTTCCTGGGCCACCTGGCCCATTACGAAAAATTGGCCATTGCACTGATCGTTGTCGGTGGGCTGTGTGCCTTGTTGTGGCGTTACCGGCGCAGGCGTTCGGGCGAACAGGCGAGGTGACCAACCGACCAATCGATACCTGCAAGCCCGTCGGTTCCGAACTGCGCATGGCGTGCGCGACCAACTACAGCACGGCGGCGCAGGGCGGTGCCTGGTCACAGCGTGACCAACATGGCGACAACGGTGACGGCCATGGCCGCCGTGGCCAGCCAGCCCATGACCCGCAGGCGGACTCCGATCACCTGGGCCCCCATGACCTGCCGGCTTGAGGCAATCAGCATCATGACCACCATGATGGGTATGGCGATCACCCCGTTGATCACAGCTGACCAGAACAGCTCTCTGACCGGGTCCATCGGTGTGAAACACAGGATCACCCCGCCGACAGTGGCTGCTGCGATCACGCTGTAGAAGCCGCGACCTTCCCCTTGGTCCAGCCGGGCGCTGAGGCTGCCATGCCAGCCGGCCGCCTCGGCCACGGCGTAACCGGCCGAACCGGCGAGTACCGGAACCGCGAGCAAGCCGGTGCCGATGATGCCCATGGCAAACAACAGGAAGGTGAAGTCGCCGGCAATCGGCCGCAGCGCTTCGGCCGCCTGGGCGGAACTCTGGATGTGGTTGATGCCCGCCACGTGCAGCGTGGCGCCGGTGCTCAGGATGATGAAGAAAGCCACCAGATTGGAGAATGTCATGCCGACGATGGTGTCGGCCTTGATGCGCCGCAGGTGGTGGCGCACGGTGCGCGGTGAATGCGCCGGCCCGTCGCCTACGTCCTCCATCTCCTGCGCGCGGCCTGCCAGAAGAACAGGTAGGGGCTGATGGTGGTGCCGAACACGGCCACCACCATCAGCAAGACATCGTGGCCGTTGACGCCTTTGGGTAGTTGTGGCCGGAACACCTGGCCCAGCACCTGCCACCAGTCCAGGTGCAGCATGAAAGCCACGGCAACATAGGCCAGCAGTGCCAGCGTAAGCCACTTGAGCCAGCTGACATAGGTGCGGTAGGGCAGGAACACCTGCAACACCAGGCACAACAAACCGAAACTGACCGCATACACATGGGCGGAACCTCCCACCAGCAGACGCAGCGCTTCGGCCATGGCAGCGATGTCGGCCGATAGATTGAGCGTATTGGCCACGACCAGCATGCCGACCACCGCCATCAGCACGGGGCGCGGGAAATTGTTACGGATGTTGGCTGCCAGCCCGCGCCGGGTGACATAGCCGATACGCGCGCTGACGATCTGGATCGCCGCCATCAGCGGCAAGGTGAACACGACCGTCCACAACATCGCAAAGCCGAACTGCGCACCGGCTTGCGAATAAGTTGCGATGCCACTGGGATCGTCGTCCGCCGCGCCTGTGATCAGGCCCGGTCCCAGTTGGCGCATCGTGCGGCGCAGGCGAATGTGGGGCAGTTTCAATTGAATTCGTTCGGCAGGAAACGGAAGCGCCAGGGTGCGGACCCCGCTCGGCATGAACCGGACGTGTGCGTCCGGCGCGCGGTTTTTTGGCATGGCGCCATGGCCAGGCAGGGTTTGCCTGCAGCAAGCATTGCGCCGCGGGTGCGGCAAGCTCGTGAGTGCCCCGGTCGATCGCACCGCTGTTGCAAGGAGAACCTGTGTGGACGTGTTGGCGGACTGTCTCGCGTTTACGTGTCCCAGTCGCCGCCGCTGCCCATGTCCAGGCTGCTGCTGCTGTCCCATCCGCCGCCAGCGTCCGTCATGCCGAAGTCCTGCCCGCCCATGTCACCGTTGCGGTTGAAAGCGGCTTCGACCTGGTCGCTGAAGTTGTTGCCGGTGGCCTGTCGCCCCATGAGGCTGCGTCCGATCGCCTCGGCTGCAACTACCCCGGCGCCCACGGCGAGTCCGGTGGCAACGCCACCCATGATGCGGCCTCCCAGGCCGCTGGATGGGGGTTGGGGGTAACCGGTCTGAACGTATCCGGGCTGGGCAGAAGCGGGTTGACTGTAGTTCGGTGGCAGCACGCTCGTGCCGCCACCGGTACCCGGGCCATTGACCGGCCCTGGTCCGCCAGCGTAGGCGTACGCCGGTTCCATTCCCATGGGCTGCGGGGGCCGGCGCCGAAACAGCAGATAGCCACCCGCCACCACGCCCGCGGCCAGCAGCAGGGGCAGCCCCCATGACGCTGGTGATGGCGCGTTCGACTGCCGCGCGACCGGCGGCATGGCGATGGTGGGCACCATCGGGTTGCTGGCGCCGGTCAGTTGTGCGCGCAGCGCCTGTACCGCCTCGGGTTTGGCAAAAGGCAGTCCCGGTGCCAGTTTTTGCGCCGTGGCGAAAGATTCCCGGGCGTGGCGCAGGTCGCCCTGGCGTGCGAATAGCTCGCTGCGCACATAAATGGCCTTGGCGCTTTCGGGATGTGCCACCAGGACCTGTTGCACCATGGTCTGCGCCTGCTCCAGTTTGCCGGCCCGTGCTGTGGCGTAGACCTCGTTCAGGCTTGGTTCCGCCTGTGCCATGGTCAGCGTGGCGCCCAGACAGGAGGCAAGAAGCAGCGCACGGCTGATGCGACGGGTAGTTGTCGTGAATGACATGTCGGTTCTTTCGGTGAAACAGAAGTGGACGGTCCGCGCCGGGGTGGCAGGCACAGGCCTGGCGCAGGGGTGTGACGGGTACGGTCGTGGTCAACGCGGCGGCTCGAAACTGGGGTCATCGCCCGATACCTCCTGCGCCGCACGTTGCGTCCTGGCATGCTGCAGCAATACGGCCATTAGCACGGCGGCGGCGGCCGAACTGGCCATCACCGGGGATGCGGACACGATGCTGGCCAGGCCGTCGACGGCATCGCTGCTGACCTGTTGCACCCGGTCGACCAGTGCTGCTACATCGCCGGGTTGGACCCGGTTCACAACGTCCAGCCGCACATGCAGGTCGGGCCAGCCCCCACGAAACCGGATCTTTGCGAAGATGCCGTCGGCGATCGCCACCAGTGCCAGCACCCCGAGGGGCTTGAGCAGATACGCCAGCAGGCGACTGCGGTCCGGCGCGGGGGCCGCTGCGTACACCTCGCCGACGAGTTGCGCGACCGTGATCTCCGAGGCTTGGTAACCAGGCATTTCACGTGAAATTGATGGTGTCGAGCGATTGAAATCCATGGTGACTCCGGCATGCCCGCACGCAGGTGTCCGCGAAACATATCGTTTCGCCCGGACCGTGCGTTGGCGCTGGAGTCGATTGTTGGACTCGATTCTTAGGCCGGGCTTAGGAGGTTGCCGGCAGGTTCAATCCGTGCCCCTGCCGGTGCGGGCTGCCGTTCCGGCGCCAGCCGGTGGGTGTTCCTTACCGCCGTGACCTGGCGCGTGACTTGCAACGTTTCGGCGTTTGCGTCGACGGTCCGGTCTCAGCGCGCGATGTCGTTGAGCGACCAGTCGTAGTCCAGGTAACGGATGCGCACCGTGCCGTAGCGGATTGCCGGGCGGTCGCTCATCGGCACGCCCAGCGCATCCGAAAACCGTAGCACCAGATCGTTCAGGCCACGGATGCCGCGGTTGTTCTGCTGGAAGTCTTCGGCAAACCATTTGAAGATCTCGCTCAATTCGGCGCGGCCGTCGACATAGCGATTGCGCGTGGGGTCGGACATGAAACGGTTCATACCGTCATCGAGCTGATCGTCGAGTCGTGCGGCGGTAAAGGTTTCGGGGCGCAGTGCCGGGCAACCGATGGACGCGCAATTGACCGCGGCATGCACGCGCCAATCCTTGTACAGCGGCCGCAGCTGCTCGTGTTCGATCCAGTCCAGGTGGCGCTCCTCGCCCAGCAGGTGAAAAAACTTCCTCTTCCATGCGCTCTGGAACAGGCTGCCCAGATCCTTGATCGATTTCAGTTTCGGGTACTGGGTGAGGATCAGCTCGACCGTAAAGCCGTTGTACGCATTGATCAGGAACACCATCTTCTGGTCCCGGTTGAAGCCGGAAAATTGCGCGGGCGTCACCGCCGACCATCCGACCAGCACCTGTTGCAGTGTCGCGCGGTCAACCGCGAAACCCTTGTAGTCGACCTGACTCTGCTTGTTATCGCTCAGCCAGCGCACATGCTTCTTCAGCAGCGCATCCCAGGCGGCATAACCATGGTCGAACCGGTCGCCGGTGGTCTGTGCATGCGCCGTAGCTGTGGGCCAGGCAACGACGAAGAAACTGGTTGCCAGGAAAATGCGTCTTTGGATCATGGTGTCAGTTACGTTTCCAGTCATGGTATTTTCGCACCCACTGCAGCAGCCGTTCCGGTTGGTGCGCCCGCTTCCATTGCCCGGCCGCATACTTGTTGGCCTCGGACCAGGTCGGGTAGGTATGAATAGTGCCCAGGATCTTGTTCATGCCCAGTCCGTGTTTCATTGCCAGTACATATTCGGCCAGCAGTTCGGCCGCGTGCGAAGCGACGATGGTCACACCCAGGATCGTGTCCTTGCCCGGCACGGTCAGCACCTTGACGAAGCCGTGTGCCTCGCTGTCGGCGATGGCACGGTCGAGGTCGTCGATGCCGTATTTGACGACCTCATAGGCGATGTTCTGTTCCTTGGCGTCTTGCTCGTTGAGGCCGACCCGCGCAACTTCCGGGTCGATGAAGGTGGCCCAGGGAATGACGGAATAGTCGACCTTGAATTTCTTGAAGTCGCCGAACAGCGCGTTCACCGCAGCGAACCATCCCTGGTGGGAGGCGGTATGGGTAAACTGGTAGGGACCGGCCACGTCGCCGGCGGCGTAGATGTTGGGATAAACGGTCTGCAGGTATTCGTTGGTTTCCACCGTCTTGTTGGTGGGAATGCCCAGCTCTTCCAGGCCGTAACCGGACAGGCGCGCGGCGCGCCCGACAGCCACGATCAGGGCGTCGAATTCGATGACTATTTCCTGCTTGTCGTGTTCCACCACGATAGACCGGGTGTCGCCGACCAACGCGCAGCGCAGCGCCTTGTGCGATACCAGTACGTTGACACCATCGGCCTGCAGGGCCTTGCGCGCCAGCTCCGACACTTCTTCGTCTTCACGCATCATGATGCGCGGCGCCATCTCGATCTGCGTGACCTGCGCGCCCAGCCGCGCAAAGGCCTGTGACAACTCGCAGCCGATCGGGCCACCGCCCAGTACGACGATGCGCCGGGGCATCTCGTCCATGGCGGCAAAGGTGTCCCACATCGTGTCACTGGTGACATAGCCGACCGCATCGAGCCCCGGCAGCGGAGGCACAAACGGGCGCGCGCCAGCGGCGATGACAATGTTGCGAGTGGTCAGGCGCTGGGTGTTGCCGTCGTTGCCCTTGATCTCCACCGTCCACGGGTTGACGATGGTGGCGTGTCCCAGTTGCACGTCGACACCCATGCCGGTGAAGCGCTCCACGCTGTCGTGTGGCGCAATGTCGGCGATCACCTTGTGGATGCGGGCCATTACCTGCTTGAAACTGAAGGTCGCCGATGCGCTGGTCAGACCGTATTTGTCGGCATGGTTGATCTGGTGCTGCAGCTTGGCGGTGCGGATCAGCGCCTTGCTCGGTACACAACCGAAGTTCAGGCAGTCACCGCCCATCTTGTGTGATTCGACCAGCGTCACCTTGGACTTGACCGCCGCGCCGATCAGCGCTGCGACCAGTCCGCCGGCGCCGGCGCCGATGACTAGCAGGTTGCGGTCGAACGTGGCCGGGCGCACCGACTTCCAGCGGGCAAACACTTTTTGCCGCTTGACGATCTCGATGATCTTGCGCGCGATCAGCGGGAAGATGCCCAGCAGCACGAAGGCGCCGACCAGCCCCGGCGACAGAATCGCGGCCAGCGAGTCGATCTTGGCGATCTCGGTGCCGGCATAGACAAAGGCGATCGTGCCTGCGAGCATGCCGACTTGACTGACCCAGAAGAAGGTCCGGGTCTTCATGCGGGTCAGACCCATCAACAGATTGAGCACGAAGAACGGAATGGCCGGAATCAGGCGCAGCGTGAACAGATAAAAGGGGCCTTCGCGCTCGACGCCTTTGTTGACTTCGCCCAAGCGGCGGCCGAAACGGGACTCAATGCTGTCGCGTAACACGTGGCGTGCCACCAGCATGGCGAGTGTGGCGCCGAGGGTGGACGCGAATGAGACCACGATGGTTCCCAGCACCAGGCCGAAACCGGCACCGGCCGCCAGCGTCATGATGGCGGCGCCCGGCAGCGACAAAGCGGTTACAGCCACATAGACGGCAAAGAAGATCAGGGTCACCGTGACCGGGCTCTGCGCAAACTGCTCGGTGAACTGGCTCTGGCTCTGCTTGACGAAATCAAGGCTGAGGTAGCGGCCCAGGTCGAAAGCAAGGAAAGCGATTACAGCGGCAATGACGACCAAAAGGATCAGGGCTTTTTTTGGGCTCACGCTTGTGTACCGTTTCTGGATTGTGGGTGACGCCTGGCGTGCGCCCATTGAAGATGGTGTTGGTCGGCAATCAGTGACGATTCTTACATCTTTGGCTGTGCCCCTCCGTGGGCAGGCTCAAGGTTGGACCAGTGTCAGGTCTCCCACCAGTGCCAGGCTGCTGCCGCCGGTGTTGTCGGCGTCAGCGCCGATGGCCAGCGCGATCAGCGGGGGCAGCGTCGGGGTTTCGTGCCCGAATGCGCGCAGGAAGTCTTCGCCAAGGTTGCGCCCGAGAGCGACCCATTCACCGGGTCGCGGCGCGCCATGGGTTGCCACCAGGTATTGCACCCGGGGACTGAACGCGTTGGGCACAATGGTGCCCGCCGGCAGCAGCCGGTCCCACACGTAACACAGGGTGGCGGCGGGCAGTGATTCGCCGGACAAGGTCCGTGCAAGCCGCAGCCGGGTCCGCTCTGCAAAGGACATTCCATCGAGGGCCATGTCGAACAGGGCGCAGACCTTGACGGGCGTGTCATCACCTCCCTTGCTTCGCAGATCGGCACCGGGCAAGCCGCGCTCGAGCCGCCAGCGCCAGCGCAATTGCAGTTGGGGCGGCAGCTGCAGACCATCGGTATCGAAGATCAGGTTGCCGTAAGAGCCGTCGGCCTGAATGCGCAGGGCAGGGGCGCCGTCGTACGGCTGGATGTCGAACTGGGTCAAGGGCAGTTTCTGGCCCAGCAGGCCGATTACCCGCCAGGGCGGCACGACGGTGCCGGGTACCATGCGCGAAAAGGCGGCGCCGGCCAGTTGGCTTGAGACGGTGGTGATGGATGGCCCCATCGCGCTCTGGCCTGCCGCTTGCGCGCACGCCAGCACCATCCAGGGCAGCGCGTACCAATGGCGCAGCGGCATCTTCATACGGTCGCGACGCAACGCAGTTCCGGCAGGTCGGGATCGGTGGCGTGGTCCGATGACGTCACGGCCTGAACCCGGGCTGCCGGGGGGCCCTGCTGGCACCATTTGCGCATGGCATCGACGTGTTGCCGCGGTCCCTGGACCAGGGCTTCGACACGACCGTCGCGGCAATTGCGCACCCAGCCCTGCAGCTGCAGGGCGCGGGCCTTCTCCTGCAGCGAGGCGCGAAAACCCACGCCCTGAACGTGACCGGAGATATGCAGATGCAGGCAGACCAGATTCGATTGCATGGAACGCGCATCGTGGTGTGGGGACCACGCTATGTTAGCGGCGCTGGCAGCACGGTTTGGAATGCAAAGGGTTGGCTGCGGCTCGACAGCGTGTAGGGGGAGGGGAATCGGGCTTGCCAGGCGCGGCGCCGATCGCAACAAGATCACGCTGCACCCAGCGCGGTCTCGCGCAATATCCTGATCTGACCGAGATTTGTTCGCAGTCCTTGCTTGTGTCGCTGCACCAAACCGCGAACGTCTGCGGGAAGCGTGTGCTCGAGTGCGAGCTGATAACGTGCGAGCGCCACGGTTTCACCGCGTTCGCATTCGGCCAGAATCGACTCATCGCGCAGCCCGCTCAACGTGCCACGCACGGCAACCCAGCCGCGGTGCAGTGCGCCGCTGGCGGAGCCGCCACGCGTGGGTGTCCCACCCAGTCGCATCACCTGGGCGTGCAGTTGCTCGCCGGCTTCCATGCATTGCTGCGCCTGTTGGCGAAACAGTGCCTGGTGCTGGCTGATGTTCGAATAGTCGGCACAGGATGCGAACCCGTAGGCGCCATCGGCGCAGGCCTCGATCAGCCCGTTGAGGATGTCGATGACGGCGCGTTCAGAGCTGGACAGGTTGAATTCGGAGGCAGTCGATGGGTACCTGGGTGGTGCGATAGGGAGCATGGGGGTCCTCTCTGGTTGCGGCCTGCTGCGGAGCTTCTGCAACTCGCCATCGCCGCTGATTTGCTGTATCTACCAATCGTAGGCAAGCGGCCCGGCTGCCGCTATCGGAGATTGGCATGCCGTGTTGTAGGAATTTGGCGCATGGCAGCGGCATCGGCGCGCTGTCCGACACGGCAATCCGCCTTGCGCCGATAGAGCGCGCGGGCATGCCTCGATACGCTGTCACTATCCGAAATGACTGGAGAAAAAACGCATGTCGCTCGCAACTATCATCGTGATCGTTCTTCTGTTGATGCTGGTCGGTGTCATTCCGGCCTGGTCGCATAGCCGCAGCTGGGGTTACGGTCCCACCGGTGGCCTTGGGCTGGTCGTGCTGGTGCTGGTGGTGCTGCTGCTCACAGGCCACATCTAGGGCTTGAACACACCGGATCAGGTGCTATGAACAGGGTTTGGCCGGCGATGCCGGCGCAACCGGCGCGGGCCGCCGCCACCGTGCTGGAGGGGATGCGGCGGGTCGGTCGTCGTAGCGCGCTATGGGTCGTCAGCGTCGTGCTGGCCGGCTGCAGCAGCCTGCCGACATTCGTGCCCGACCTGTCGCGACGCAATGCACCGGCGGTCCAGCTGTCGGGCGCACAGGGCCTGTTGTCGGCAAGCCAGAGCAAGGCTGTATTGCAGCGGTTACGCAGCCAAGGTGCACCGACCGACATCTATGCGCGTCACTTGGCGCTGGAGGAGGCGATCGTCGGTAGCCCATTGACCACCGGCAACCGTGTGCGCCTGCTGCAGGACGGTCCGGCGACCTACCAGGCGATGCTGGTCGCCATCGCTGCGGCGCGGGACCATGTCAACATGGAAACCTACATCCTGGATGACGATGCAATCGGACAGCAATTCGCGCAGGCTTTGATCGCCAGGCAACGCGACGGTGTGCAGGTCAACCTGATTCATGACAGCGTCGGTACCCTCAGTACGCCACAGGCGTTTTTCGATCAACTGACCGCCGCCGGCGTGCAGGTGCTGGAGTTCAATCCGGTCAATCCGCTGGTTGCGAAAAAAGAGTGGACACTCAACCAGCGGGACCATCGCAAGTTGTTGATCGTCGATGGCGCTACGGCTTTCCTGGGCGGTATCAATATCAGCGCTGTGTATTCCAGCGGATCGTCGGTGTTTGCACGCCAGGGCCACGCCAATGATCCTCCGTGGCGCGATACCGACCTGCAGATTGATGGCCCGGTCGTGGCGGAATTCCAAAAGTTATTCCTGCAGACCTGGCGCGCGCAAAAAGGTGAACCACTGGCGGTGCGCGACTATTTCCCGACGCTGGGGCCGATGGGCGACCTGGTAGTGCGGGCCATTGGCAGTTCGCCGGACGATGAGTACAGCCAGATTTATGGCACTTTGCTGTCCGCCATCAGCAGCGCCGAGACCAGTGTGCAACTGACCAATGCTCACTTCGTGCCCGACCCGCAACTGCTCGACGTGCTGGAGACGGCGGCACGTCGGGGTGTTGCGGTCTCGTTGATTCTGCCCTCCCAGACCGATTCCTGGTTGGTGTTCCATGCCGGACGGCGCCACTACGCGCGGTTACTGCGCGCCGGTGTGAAGATATTCGAGCGGCGCGGCGTGATCCTGCATTCCAAGACGGCGCTGGTCGATGGCGTCTGGGCCACGGTCGGCTCCACCAACCTTGACTGGCGCAGCTTCCTGCACAATCACGAACTGAATGCGGTCGTGCTGGGCGCTGCCTTTGGCCGCCAGGTGCAGGCCATGATCGACAAGGACCTGGCGCAGTCCGACGCCGTGACGTTGACCCAGTGGGAGCGCCGCTCGATCGACCTGCGGCTGAAGGAAGCGTTTGCCCGCGCATGGGAGTATTGGTTATGAGGCGGTATCTGGGTGCTTATGCGACGTGTATCGGCGTAATGCTGGTGCTCGACGGCCTGTGGATTGGGGTGCTGGCCAGGTCGTGGTACCAGCAAGGCATTGGCCATTTGATGGCCGATCAGGTCAATGGCCTGGCCGCAATCGCGTTCTATCTGGTGTACGGGTTGGGCCTGATGTTTTTTGTGGTCAGCCCCTCTGGCGCCAGCATGCCATGGCGCAAGACCCTGCTGTCCGGTGCCTTGTTCGGGTTCTTTGCCTACGCAACCTACGACCTGACCAATCTGGCGACATTGAAGAACTGGCCCGTGGATGTGTCCCTAATGGACATGGCCTGGGGCAGTGTGGCCAGTCTTTCTGCTGCCGCTGGCGGTAAATGGGTGTTCGACCGTGTCGGCACCTGATGGCTGCGTTGCACCCCAGGAGGAACCCCCTCACCACGCCAGGCGCGATGAGGGGGTTAGTTCCGTGTGACAGCGGATTTTTCTGCGTATTGTTGGTTACCTGGATCAGCGTCCCGGGCGCGCCAGCAAGCTGAACAGGCCCATCAGCAACGCGCCTGCAGCCGCCGCGATCAGGACCGACTTGACCGGTTCGTCACGCACATACTGGCGCGTTTCTTCGGATACATGCGCCGCCTGTTCGCGCAGACGCCCGGTCGTGTCGCGCACCGATTGCGCGCCTTGCTGTGCAATCGCGGTGGCACGTTCCGACGCCCGGTCCAACCTGGGGGCGGCTTGCTGGCGCAGTTCCTGCACCTTGTGGTCAAGGCCGCCCAGTGTCTGGTCGGCCGCCCGCTGTGTGCTGTGGATGGCTTGGCTCGCCGAATCGGCAACCTGGTCGACGATGTTGGGCGTGCGGGATTGGAAGGTATTGTCTTGCATGGGTTGTCCTTGTGTGCGTCGGAATATGGGGTGTCGAGACGGCAGGTGCCGGGCCCGTCTGTCGGCCGGGCCTGGCCGCTCAGCCCTTCTTGATCAGCCCGAACAGGAAACTCGCGATGGCGAGCACCGCGAAAACCAGGAACAGGATCTTGCCGATGCCAACGGCGCTGGCAGCAATGCCACCAAAGCCGAACAAGGCGGCTATCAGGGCGATGACGAAGAAAACGACAGCGTAGTGCAACATGGCATGGCTCCTCAAGTGTGGGTGGTAATCCAACCCGGTTTGGTAGTCTCGCAACCTGGTTCGCTGCGATGGGCTCAGTGTCGGACGGTGCGTGGTGGCTGGCGATAGGTTGATGCGCCTGCTGTGCGTACGGGGATTCCGACTGGTGGTGTAGGACGCATCCCACAGGCAGGTGGGGCCACATCACGAACCCGCAGCACGCGGTCTGCCGGATGCTGCCAGCAGACCGTTCGCACGCCAACCGCGCGCCCGGTACCCGAGTGCCCGGGTTGTTGTTCCTTGCCCACTCAGCGGCTTGTCATTGGCGCTGTCATTTGTCCTATTGACAGAACAATTGCACTGTTGCATCATCATTTGCCATGGTCGGGCGGACTGACCCGATGCCTGTGCGGCGCGCCGTTCGCGGCGCCTTTGGCCGCCCCGGCAGATGGCCGGCTTTGCCATGCTGAACAACCCGATGAACTGTCTTGGAAGGACAAACTCCGTGGAACTTTCGAATAAAACCAGCCGCCAGCTGTTTGACGATTTCAAGGCCAATCCGACGCGCAAGCGTTTCGGTTTCGGCGCGATGCCGGCGCTGATCAACATCGATCTGCAAAAGTCCTACACCTGCGTCGGCGAATTTCCCACCGCCTACGAAACCGACCCGAAGCAGATGGACCATGTCAATGCGTTGGCACAGGCGTTTCGGGCCAAGGGGTTCCCGGTGATCTGGACCTACGTGGCCTACATGGAGTCGGGCGAGGATTGCGGTGTCTGGGGCACGCGCACCAATACGCCGGACTCGCTGCAGAACATCAAGGTGGGTAGCCGGCGTTCGGAGTTCGATGACCGGCTCGACATCGACAAGGTGCGCGACATCATCATCAACAAGCGCATGGCGTCGGCGTTTTTCGAGACCAACCTGGGTTCGATCTTCACCTTCCACAAGGTCGATACGGTGGTGGTCACGGGTGGCTCCACGTCGGGTTGCGTGCGCGCCACGGTGGTGGACAGCCTGTCGCGCAGTTTTCGCACCATCGTGCCGCAGGAATGCGTGGCCGACAAGCACGAGAGCCCGCACTTCGCCAACCTGTACGACATGGCAGTCAAATATGCCGATGTGTTGTCGATCCAAGAAACCCTGGAGCAACTCGGCCGCGTGCCGGCGGCCACCAAGGCGGGGCGGTGATGCGCGACCCCGGGCTGTACGACTATCTGCCGTACCACAATCGGCCGCAGATCCGCTGGCCCGGCGGCGCCAGGGTCGCGTTCTGGGTGGCGCCGAACATCGAGTTCTACGAGATTGATCCGCCGCGCAACCCGGCGCGCGCCGCATGGGCGCGGCCGGTTCCCGATGTGCTGAATTACGGCTACCGCGACTATGGCAACCGGGCCGGTTTCTGGCGCATGCTCGAGGCCATGAAGCGCTGCAACATGCGCGGCAGCGTGTCGCTCAACGTGGCAGTGTGCGAGCACCATCCGGAGGTGATCCAGGCCTGCGCCGATAACGACTGGGAGTTCTACTCGCATGGCACCTACAACACCCGTTACCTGATGGGCATGACCGAGGCGCAGGAGCGCGCGGTCATCCAGGACTCCATCGACACCATCCGCAAGCACACCGGGCAAAAACTCGATGGCTGGCTGGCGCCGGCGCTGACCTATACCGACCACACGCTGGACCTGGTGGCCGAAATGGGCCTGACCTATGTGTGCGACCTGTTCCACGACGACCAGCCCGGGCCGGTCAAGGTCCGCAAGGGACGCCTGACCAGCGTGCCGTATTCGCTCGAAATGAACGACGTGATCGTCTACAACGTGAACCTGGTCTCGCCACGGCGTTATGCCGACATCCTAAAGCGGCAATTCGACCGGCTGTACGAGGAGGGCGAACAATCAGGCACCGTGATGTGTATCCCGCTGCACCCGTATCTGGTCGGCCAGCCCTACCGCATGGCCGCGTTCGAGGAGGCCTTGTCGTATATCACCGGCCACGAGGGCGTGTGGCTGGCCACGGGCCGGGAGATCGCGCAGCATTTCAACCACCACTACTACGACGCGTTTGCCGCGGCCAGCGAGCCGGTCGGGGAGGCGTCATGAGTATTCCAGACAGCTATCTGCAGTATGCGCAGCGCCGCTACGGCATGGACCATGATCGTTATGACTGGTCGATGCTGCCGCAGCGCAAGCCGGTCGTGTGGCCGGGCGGCGCCCGTGTGGCCCTGTGGGTGGTTCCTGCGCTCGAGTGGTTTCCGCTCGACATGAAGGGCCAGCCGTTCAAGCCGCCCGGGGCGATGCAGACGGCCTACCCGGACCTGCGCCACTACACCTTGCGCGACTACGGCAACCGGGTCGGCATCTTTCGCATCATGCAGGCGCTCGATCGCCACGGTATCCGCGCATCGGTCGCGGTCAATGCTGCGGTGGCGCAACGCTACCCGAGCCTGCTGCAGGCCTGCGTGTCGCGCAACTGGGAGATCATCGCCAACGGGCAGGACATGGACCATCTGCACCACGGTGGCCTGGATCGAACGGTCGAACAGACACTGGTGCGGGACACGCTGGCAACACTGCGCCAGGCCTCTGGCCAGCCAGTGCGCGGCTGGTTGTCGCCGGCCAAGTCGGAGTCGGCCGCAACGCTTGACCTGGTGCGCGATGCCGGCATCGACTATGTCTGCGACTGGGTCAACGACGACATGCCGTATCCGATGCGCAGCGCGTTCGGGGCCTTGCACGCGATGCCGCATCCGGTCGACATGGATGACTACACGATCCTGGTGCAGAACCACCACACCGAGGACGATTTCCGCGACCAGCTGTGTGACCAGTTTGACCTGCTGTACCGTGAGTCCGAAACCCAGGGCGGGCGCATCATGGCCGTGGCGCTGCATCCGTGGGTGATCGGCCAGCCGTATCGCATCAAGGCCCTGGAACACGCCCTGGCCCACATGATGGGCCACAGTGGCGTGTGGGCGGCCACGGGGGCCGAGATACTCGACGCGTGGACGGCGCAGCAAGTCTGACGGGTGGTGCGGCTGTGACCGATCGACCCACCCTGCGAGAGTCCGTGCCGCGCGCTGCGCAGCGCTCAGCTCTGATCGGGTGTGGCGGACGTGGCGGAATTGTTGGGGGTAGCCGGTTTGTACAGCGCCAGGTCGTTCCAGACGTCCTGGCGACTGATCCGATCGCCGGTCACCTCGAACCGGTCGATAAAGCGAACGCTGTCGAACGCCGAGCCGTCGAGCCAGACGCCATGGAGCGTGCCAAAACAGACCACGACCGTGCAATCGTTGGCCCAGCTTTCGTCGAAACGTTCATATGTCTTGGCCACCTGGCGGTAGGCGCCGCGCGCACGCGCGACCATTGCATCGAGCGTGTGCATCACCGGGCTGCCGGGAAACCGCATCTCGAAGCCGGGCGCCAGCAGACGCGATGCGGCAGGCAGGTCGCGTTGCTCCATGTGGTCGAGAAACCGGCGCACCAGAGCCGATGCGTCGATGCGTTCCGGTGCGCCTGCGCCGGCGCCCAGCACCTTGCCATCACGCTGGTAGGTGCTGACGTGGCTGACGAAGACGGTGGTGCCGGCGGCCGGTGTGGCTATTACCGAACTCGCCGCCAGCGCGACCCGGCTGACCATCCGGCTTTCCGCATCCCTGGAATAACCGGGCAACAGGGTGATGGAGATGACAGGCATGGTGGCGTCCTTGGTGGTGGGGCAAAAGCGCGATGATGCCTGCAAGCGAACCGTCCTGCAACACGCCCGGGCCCGAACAGCGCATCGACTATTCTGCGGCGCCCGATCGCGCGCCTTTGCGCTGGCCCGGCGGCGCCAGGGTGGCGCTGTGGGTCGCGCCCAATATCGAGCACTACGAGTACCTGCCCGAGAAGATCCGCGTGCGGGACCCCTGGCCGCGCATGCCGCATCCGGACATCCTGGGTTATGGCGTGCGCGACTACGGCAACCGGGTCGGTGTATGGCGTTTCATGGAACTGTTCGACCGCTACCGGTTGCCGGTGACGGTGTCGTTGTCGATGGCGGTGCTGCGCATGTATCCCTTGATTGCCGAGGCGATGCTCGAGCGCGACTGGGAGTTCATGTCGCATGGCCTGTACAACACCCGCTACCACTGGGGCCTGAGCGAGGACGAGGAATGCGCGGCGATCGACGAATGCCAGCAGATTCACCGCGCGGTGGTCGGACGTGACCTGCCGGGCTGGTTCTCGCCGGCGGCCTCCAACACCTGGCAGACACCCGACCTGGTCGCCGAGGCCGGAATCGCCTACCTCTGCGACCTGTACCACGACGACCAGCCGACGCCGATACGGGTGCGTCGGGGCGAACTGTTTTCGTTGCCGTATTCGATGGAGATCAATGACAGCATCGCCTGGCGCCGGGGCCAGGAGGCGGCCGCGTTTGGGCAGAAGATCTGCGATGAATTCGACGTGCTGCATGCAGAAGGCGCCACGCATGGCAAGGTGATGAACATCGCCGTGCACCCATTCATCATGGGGCAGCCGCACCGCATCGACCATCTGGAGCGCGCATTGCAGTACATCCTGTCGCACAGCGGCGTCTGGTGCGCCAAAGGCTCCGAGATCATCGCGCACTACCGCGCGCACCACCTGGCGCAAGCCCTCCCATCGACCGATATGCCTGCGACCGCGGGCCATCCCCCATGACACACAACACCCACGCAGATTACATCCGGGCCTATATGCCCGAGCGCACCGTCGACCCGTCCCGCTCGGCGCTGCTGATCATCGATATGCAATATGCCACTGGCTCGCGCGAAGGCGCATTGGCCCGTACCCTGGCAGCCCAGGGCTCCGCCATGGGCGACTACCGCTTCGGTCGCATCGAGTCCCGGGTGTTGCCCAACACGCAGCGCTTGCGTGACCTGTGCACGCGGCTGGCGCGGCCGGTCTTGCATGTGACGGTGGGCGCAGCGCAGCCCGATGCGTGTGACGCACCGGCGCATATGCGCCAGCTGTTCGTGGCGTTCGCCAACCATGTGGGCAGTCGCGAACACGAGATCCTGGACGAACTCAAGCCGCGCCCGGGTGAGCATGTGGTGCGCAAAACCACCATCGGCGCGTTTGCCTCGACCAACATCGATAGCCTGCTGCGCGCCCTGGGTTGTGAGCAGCTGTACCTGTGCGGTATCTCCACCAACATGTGTGTCGAGACGACCGCCCGCGAGGCGGCCGATCGCGGCTACCTGGTGACGCTGGTGGAGGACGCCTGCGGCACCACGCATGAAGATCTGCACCAGGTCACGATGCGCAACTTCCAGCGGCTGTTCGGCCGGGTGCGGGCAACGGACGAGGCGTTAGCCGAACTGCAGGCGCCCGTCAGCGCAGCCACCACCACCACCACCGATTGAGGCAACGCCATGCAACGCATACTGGTCATCGTTCCGTTCGTCATGTCGCAGGACAACCTGCTGCTGCGCCAGCAGCAGTTGACGGGGCTGCAGTTCGGCCCCGACCTGGCATTCGAATACCGCACCGTCAAGGCCGGTCCGGTCAACTATTCAAGCCACCATGACTTCGTGCTGGCCGACGTGGCCAATTTCGAGGCCGGGTGCCGCGCGCAGCAGGAGGGTTTCGCGGCGGTGTGTATCGACACCATGAGCGACTCCGGCGTGGCGGCATTGCGTTCGGTGCTCGACATCCCGGTGTTCGGCCCGGGCAAGGTGTCGATGCTCACTGCGCTGATGCTGGGCGACCGGTTTTCCATCCTGACCATGGCCAGCCGCTGGAAGCCGCTGTACAAGAAAGCGCTGGACGAATTGGGGCTGCATCACAAATGCGCGTCGGTGCGCGCGATTGAGGTGGCGCCCGACAACCAGGCCTTGCTGGCAGGCAAGGAGGAAGCAGTTTTTGCGCTGCTGGAGCAGGCCGCTTTGAAGGCGATTGCCGACGATGGTGCCGAGGTGCTGATACTCGGGTCGACCACGATGCACCAGGCCCATGCCTATCTGGCCGCGCGGCTGCCGGTGCCGGTCATCAATCCGGGGCCGCTGAGCTACAAGATGGCCGAGGCGGCATTGGCACTGGGTTACACGCACAGCCGCGTGGGTTATCCCAAACCCATGCATCCACGGCTGGACCTGCTCGAGGCGATGCTGGCGGCGGCGCAACCGGCGCAACCGGTGCAACCGGCAGGAGCCGCCTGATGGCGCGGCTATTGAGCGAACCCCAGATCACCGGTTATGCCCGTGATGGTTTTGTATCCCCGGTTTCGGTGCTGGACGCGGCCGAGGTCGCGTCCCTGCGCGGCGAACTCGAAGCCTGGGAGCATGCGCATGGCGCGCCGATCGACTTTCCGGAGAAGTCCAAGTCCTACCTGCTGTTCAACTGGGCCGATCGGCTTGTGCACCATCCCCGCATCCTGGATGCGGTCGAGGACCTGATTGGCCCCGACATCCTGGTCTACCACTCGACGCTTTTCCTGAAAGAGGCACAGACCCCCGCATTCGTGCGCTGGCACCAGGACAGCACCTATTTCTACCTGGAGCCGCATGCACACGTCACGGCCTGGGTGGCGCTGTCCGACGCCACCGAATGCGCCGGCTGCATGGCGGCCGTGCCAGGCAGCCATCGGTGGGGCGCCATGGCGCACGACGACCAGCCCGGGCCGCACAACATGATCCGGCGGGGGCAGGGCATCAGCGCCCGCATCGACGCTGCGACGGCAACGCCGATGCCGGTGCTGGCCGGGCAGATGTCACTGCACCATACCGATCTGGTGCATAGCTCGGCCGCAAACGACCACACCGACCGGCGCATCGGGTATGCGATCAGCTACATCCCTGCGCATGTGCGGCCGGTGGGCGTGACCCGGCCATCGGCTTTGCGGGTGCGCGGGCGTGATCATGGGCACTTTCTGCCGGAGGCGCGCCTGGCCGAGCCGCTGTCCGACACGGCGTACCAGGCCCATGCGTTGGCCCTGGCACGGTTCCGGGCGTTGCAGGATGCCGGTTTCCAGCAGGCATCGAGGAGTGTCGAATGACATCGCCGGTTTTGACTCGACAGGGGTTATGCGCGCTGGTGGAGCGGTATTTCGATGCCGTCGACCGGATGGACCTGCAGGCGACGCTGGCGTGTTTCACCACCGATGCCCAGGTGACCATTGCCACGTTCGACACGGTGTACAAAGGGCGGGACGACGCGGTTCGCGGCATGTACGAGCGGCTCTTCGCGCGGTACGCCAGCGTCTGGCATGGTGATTTCGACCACGTCGTCGACGAGCCGGCGCGTATCGCGAGTCGTTTCACCGTGCGCAACCGTTCCGCGGACGGAGCGATCACGGTCAAGCACAACTGCAATTTTTTCCACCTGCGTGGTGACTTGATCGTCGAGATGGGCGTCTACATGAGTGGCGACAACTCGCTGCGTTGAGTCCCGCTGCCATGCCGGGTCGGGCGTGGTGCGGCCGCGGCGGTGCCCAACAATGCGAAAATACGCCTCCACGCCGCCGTGATTGCCGGGGCGAGACACCCTTTGCACTGGAGAAACCATGGCCGCCTACCTTGTCGTCGACTCACACCTCACCGACCCCACGCTGTACGAACAATACAAGTTGCAAGCCAAACCGCTGGCGGAGAAGCATGGTGGTGAATACCTGGCGCGCGGCGGCAACATGGTGGTGAAGGAGTCGGCACTGTGGTCGCCGACCCGCATGGTTTTGATCCGTTTTCCGTCGATGGAGCAGGCCCAGGAGTTCTACGACTCTGCCGAATACCAGAAAGCGCTGGAGATCAGCAAGCAGTCGGCGCAACGCAGCGTCGTCATCGTCGAGGGCGTCTGATAGCGGTGGCCACACGGGCCGTGGCTCGCACGGCCCGGCGGTGGCCATTCGGCGCGTCGCCGTCAACGACGCATTGACGCCCCGGTTGGCCGCCCGCCGGATCCAGCAGCGTTTTGGGTCCCCCTGTTTTACAACCTGTCGATAACCCGGTTATCCGACATTCCCCGACAAGTCCTCTGATGAATTCCCTGCGCGTTGAATGGTTCTCCAATGTCCGAAACGACCTGCTGGCCGGTCTCGTAGTCGCGTTGGCGCTGATTCCGGAGGCCATTGCGTTTTCGATCATTGCTGGCGTGGACCCGAAGGTGGGTCTGTACGCGTCGTTCTGTATCGCCGTGGTGATCGCCTTCGTGGGCGGGCGCGCCGGCATGATTTCGGCTGCGACCGGTGCGATGGCGCTGGTGATGGTCTCCCTGGTCAAGGAACACGGCCTGCAGTATCTGCTGGCCGCCACCGTGCTCACTGGCGTGTTGCAAATGATCGCGGGCTGGGTCCGGCTGGGTGCGCTGATGCGTTTCGTGTCGCGTTCGGTGGTGACGGGTTTTGTCAATGCGCTGGCGATCCTGATCTTCATGGCCCAGTTGCCCGAACTGACCAACGTGGGCTGGCATGTATACGCCATGACGGCCGCGGGACTGGGCATCATCTACTTGTTCCCCTACATCACCCGCGCGGTGCCGTCGCCGCTGGTGACCATTGTGGTGTTGACCATCGTCTATATCGTGCTGGATCTGGATATGCGCAGCGTGGGCGACATGGGTGATCTGCCCGACAGCCTGCCGGTGTTTCTGTTGCCTGATGTGCCGCTGACGTTTGATACGCTGCGTATCATCTTGCCGTATTCGCTGACGCTGATGGTGGTGGGCCTGCTCGAGTCGCTGATGACCGCGACGATCGTCGACGACCTGACCGACACCCGCAGCAACAAGAACCGCGAATGTGTCGGCCAGGGCGTGGCCAACATCGCGAGCGGCTTTGTCGGTGGCATGGCTGGCTGCGCCATGATCGGGCAGTCGGTGATCAACGTGAAATCGGGCGGGCGCGGGCGCCTGTCGACGCTCGCTGCCGGTCTGTTCCTGCTGATCATGGTGGTGTTCCTGGGCGACTGGGTAAGCCGGATCCCGATGGCCGCGCTGGTGGCGGTCATGATCATGGTCTCGATCGGCACCTTCAACTGGAACTCGATCCGCAACCTGCGCCAGCATCCTGCGAGCTCCAGCGTCGTGATGCTGGCCACGGTGGCGGTGACGGTGGCCACGCACGACCTGGCCAAGGGCGTGTTGACCGGCGTGTTGCTCTCGGGCTTCTTCTTCGCACACAAGGTTGGCCAAATCCTGCGCATCGGCTCGCTGGCCGAGAACGAAGGGCGCCAGCGCACCTACCAGATCACCGGCCAGGTTTTCTTCGCAACAGCCGACCGTTTCATCAACGCATTCGACTTCAAGGAAGTGATCGACCTGGTGCGTATCGATGTGAGCCGTGCGCACTTCTGGGATATCACCGCCGTGAGCGCGCTGGACAAGGTGGTGCTGAAGTTTCGCCGCGAGGGTTCGATGGTAGAGGTGATCGGCCTGAACCAGGCCAGTGCAACCATGGTTGACCGGTTCGGTGTGCACGACAAGGACGGCGACGCCGACTTGCTGGCAGACCACTGATACCCACCGTACCGGAGAAGAATCATGAATATCGAGAACAAGGTGCTGGCCTGTGTGGACCGCTCACCGTATGCCGACCATGTCACCGACCATGCGGCCTGGGCTGCCCGGCGCATGGACGCACCGCTGGAACTGCTGCATGTGATCGACCGCCATCCGGAGTTCAGCGACAGCCAGGACCACAGTGGCGCATTGACGCCCAATGCGCAGGAGCAACTGCTCGACAAATTGTCGAATGACGACGAGATGCACACCCGTACGGCGCGCGAACAGGGCCGCATCTTTCTGAACCGTTTGCGCGAACGGGCGCTGGCCGCGGGCGTGGCGCCGGTAGACATGCGTCAGCGCCACGGCTATCTGGACGAGACGCTGCATGACCATCAATCGGGTGTGCGCTTATTCGTGCTCGGGCGCCGCGGTGAATCGGTCGAGGCGCCGCCGGACGAGTTGGGCAGCAACGTGGAGCGCGTGGCGCGTGCGCTCGAGCGGCCGCTGCTGGTCGTCACCGAGGGTTTCCGCGAACCGCAGCGCATCTTGATGGCGTTCGATGGCAGTGCCGTCACGCGCAAGGGTGTCGAGATGATCGCGGGCAGCCCGTTGTTACGCGGCCTGCCGCTGCAGCTGCTGATGTCGGGCAAGGCGCGCAGCGACGGGCCGCGGCAGATGGACTGGGCCACCAGCACACTGTCGGCGGCCGGCTTTTCCGTCACCGGCGACATCGTGCCCGGTGACGCGGAGGCGGTGATCTCCAAGGCCATCGTGGACCGGGGCATCGACCTGCTGATCATGGGTTCGTATTCGCATTCACCGTGGCGTAGCCTGGTGATGGGAAGCAAGACCACGGACCTGCTCAAAAGCGCCACGGTGCCGACGCTGTTGTTGCGTTGATGGCGGGTCAGGGCGCTGGTATCGATGCGGTGGCCATCGGCGGGTGCGCCAGCAAGGCGCTCCAACGGGCGAGGTCCGCGTTGCGACCGGCCATGTCCAGCGTCGCCTGCAACACGGCTTCGCCATGTGCGGCCTGCCAAACACGGGCGGTCAGATTCAGGAACTTCACGCGTAGTTCTGCACGACTGTAGGGCAGGGCGTCGTCGCCCCGGTTGACGCCGACTTCACCCTCCAGCGTGTTGCCGTTGGTCAGGCTGATGGTCACCCGTGCTGGTCGCTCCTGTGGCAAACGTAGCGTCATTGCGGGGTCTTCGCACACCGTCACTTTTCCGGCCAAAGCGCGCACCGCTGGGTCGCGCACAGCGTCCCAGCTGAAGCTCGCCAGCGCGCTGTTGCCATTGACGATGCGTGTGGCGACCGCGAACGGAACCGAGAACTTGGCTGCCAGCGTGTTGTGCGGTGCCTGGCTGTCGAGCTCGGCCGCGTGGTTGTAGCTGACAACGGCGATGGTGCGGATCTGCTCCGGTGGGGGCAGCGGTGCTTGCGCGGCGATCTGGTCGAGGGCGTCCAGCGTGCCGTGGTTGAAACGGCAGCAGGAGTGGAGTTTGAAATAGTTCTGCATCAGATGCCATTCATCGCCCAGCCCGCGCATCAGTTCGGCGGTGTCGAAGTGCTGCGAGACGATACTGCCCATCAGCGAGGTAAGGCCGTCGCGTTCGCCGCTGAAGCCGCTCTGCGCCAGTTGCAGCGCGAGCAGGCCATTGCGGTTGCTCAGACCGGCGTAGACATTGCGCACCAGGCCACCTTCGAGCATGGTCCGCTTGGAGGTGGCTGTTGTCATCGAGGCACCGATGTTGATGGTCTCGCGCATGGCGGGCGCGGACAGGCCGGCCAGCCGTGCGCATCCCGCCGCGGCACCGATCGTGCCCCAGGTGCCGTGCGGATGCATGGACGCGCGCAACCGTGATGCGGCGCCGATGCGTGAGCCCACTTCGTAACCCACCACGAATGCCGACATGAATGCCCGGGCATCGGTGCCGCACTGCTGGGCCAGCGCCAGCACCGCCGGAATCACATGCACGGCCGGATGGCCACGCGAAAAACGGTTGCCTTCGTCCATTTCCAGGAACGTGCCAGCTGTGCCGTTGACCAGCGCGGCCACGTCCGTGCTGGCGCTGCGGCCCAGTCCCGGCAGCGTCGCGGGGCCGGTGGCGTCCAGCGTGCCGGCCAGGGCGCGCAGCTCAGGTTCGGCGGAGCCGCCGACGATTGCACCCACGGTGTCGGCGAGGATCCAGCCGGCCTGGTCCTGTACCGCAGAGGGCAAGGCGTCAAAATCCAGTTCTGCTGCGAACTGGCTGAGGTGGTCAAGGTAGTCCATGGATGTGGCTCCGGCGAAGATGGGGGGTCATAGGGACGACAGAGTCGACGCTGGTGTCGTCCATCGCACGTCTGTCGCAGTGTGCAGTTGCGCCAGCAGCGAACGCAATGCCTGGATCCGACTGGGCATGCCGCAGAGCCAGGGGTGCAGGGCGAGGCCGAACACCGCATCGCGCTGGTGATCGGCCGCTTCGGCGCGCAGGCGTTCGAACGCGCTCAACGTCAGTTCGGTGTGGGCACGGGGTTCGATATGGCGAAGCCACTGGCATTGCACGTCATCCCATTCGGCCGAAAGCGGAATTGACAGCAGTGGCGGGTCGGTGCGCAACCAGTAGGGCTGATCGTCGTTGCACCAGTCGAGCGTGTAGCGGATGCCGGCCTGTGCCAGCAGGGCATAGGTCTCGGCCGTGGTGCCCCAGTCCTGGCTGAGCCAGCCGGTCGGCCGCCGCCCGGTGGCCTGTGCAACCGCGTCGATGGATTGTTCAATGCAGGCATGCTGATCGGCAAGCGCCATGCCGGAATGCATCATGCGCGTGGCGGCGACGCCGTGGGCGATCCAGTCGCAACCCCAGTCGTCGAAGATGCGCACCAGAGCAGGCAGGCGTTGCACGGCCATGGCATTGGCCGCTATCACCGGGCGCAGGTTCGCGGCGCGCAGCGCGTCGATGACACGAAAGATGCCGACCCGCAGACCGTATTCGCGTTGCGACCAACTGCGGTAGTCGGGGGTGAAGCTGCCGAACTCCCCAACCATGCGCGGATCCCGCAGCGCGTCGGTCGGCGCGTTCAGCTCCCAGTGCTCCAGGAACAGCACAACGAACGCCGACAATCTGCCCGCTGCCGCGCTGCGTGTTCGCTGCGGCAGTGCCGAATAGTCGTACGCCCTATGGTCCACCAGAGGTCTTTCTTGGGTGTGTGTGTATCGGGTTTTGCCTGAGTTGACTTGCGCGAAGGTTCCGGGCATAGTCTAGACCAATTGTTCTATCAATGGAACAATCTTCCGTCAACGCTCCGTTACCAACCACTGAGAGGATTCCCCAATGACCACTACCCATCCCCTGTCGCGTCGATTGATTCTGCAGGCCGGCGCAGCCAGCGCAGTGCTCGGTGCGCCCGGACTTCTGCTGGCCCAGCCTGCACCGGTCAAGGTCGGGTTGGTCCATCCGGTCAGTGGTTTCCTGGCATACAACGGTGGCCAGGCGCGCATGGGCGCGCAGATGGCGATCGACGAGGTCAACGCGGCCGGCGGCATCAAGTCGATGGGGGGCGCCAAGCTCGAGGCGCTGCTGGGCGATTCGCAGTCGCGCCCCGAGGTGGGCGTGAGCGAGGTCGAGCGCATGCAGCAAGATGGCGTGTCCGCCTACCTGGGCTGTTTCGCCAGCGGCATCGCATTGCCAGCCACGCAGGCCGCGGCCAAGTACAACACGCCATTCCTGATCGACGTGGGGGCTTCCGACCTGATCGTCAACCGCGGCCTGAAGAACGTGTTCCGGCTTAAGCCCGGCTTCGGCAAGTGTGTCGACGACGCCGTGGTGGCGCTGGGCGAGATCAACAAGGGCGGCGGTGGCGCGGCCAAGACCGCCGTGCTGGTGCATGAGGAGTCCGAGTTCGGCTCAGGCACCGCGAAACTGCTGGCAGCCAAGCTGCCTGGCATCAATATCCAACCGCTGGAGACGATCAAGCACGCGAATCCGACGCGCGATTTCTCCAATATTGCGTTGCGTATCAAGGGCATCAAGCCGGACCTGGTGATCATGAGCAATTACCAGAACGAATACGTGCTGCTGGCGCGCACGTTGATGCAGCAAAAGGTCGACGTGGCCGCGATGTTCAGCGTGCTCGGTGGTGGCTTCAACTACAAGCTCATCAAGGAACAGCCTGATGTGGCCCAGTACATGATGGACTTCAACCACTGGTTCAATCCCAAGAGCGCGAAGGCAATGGCATTGAAAAAGCAGGTTGAGGCCAAGGGCGGACTGTTTACCTTCGAGATTTATCTCTCCTACAACTGCATCATGCTGTACGCGGACGCACTGCAGCGCGCGGGAACAAACGACAAGCAAAAAGTGATCGACGCACTGGCGTCCAGCACCTGGTCCCCGGATGTCATGCCCTACGGCCCGACCAAGTTCGTCAACGGGCAGAACGAAGGCGCACGCGGTGCGTTGCTGCAGGCGTCCAAGACCGACATCGACGTGGTCTGGCCGAACGATTTCGCGTCGGCCAAGCCGATTTTCCCGCGCCCGAAGATGAGCTGAGCCCGCGGGTTTTTCGACAGCAGTCACGGCGTCGGCATCGGCCCAGCGGGTCGGTGCCGGCGCATCACATCGGGAGGTTACTTGGACGCGACCATCATCGGCGCGGCGGCCATCAACGGCCTGCTGCTCGGCGGCATCTATACGCTTGTGGCATCGGGCCTGACGCTGATCTACGGCGTGCTGCACATCATCAACTTCGCCCATGGCAGTCTGCTCATGCTGGCCATGTTCGGTGTCTATTACCTGTTGACGCTGCTCGGCATCGACCCCTACCTGTCGATCTTTATCATGGTGCCGGCGATGTTCGCGCTGGGCTACCTGCTGTACAAGGGCCTGATCGGGCGCCTGTCCAGTGGCAAGGATGAAAACATCCTGCTGGTCACGCTGGGCCTGTCGATCCTGATCGAGAATCTGGCCCTGATGTTCTTCAAGGGCGATTCGCGCACCATCCTGGTGTCGTATTCGGACACCATGGTCGAAGTCGGTCCGGCGTTCGTGCCATTGCCCAAGCTGATCTCGTTCGGTGTCGCGATGGCCTTGTGCGCGGCGCTGGGTCTGTTCATGCAGCGTACCGACATCGGCCGCGCGATTCGCGCGGTGGCCAAGGAGCGGGTCGGGGCGCGTCTGGTGGGCATCGACGTGGACCAGATCTTCGCGATCTCATATGGCATTGGCCTGGCCACGCTGGGCGCAGCCGCCTGCCTGATGATGCCGATCTTCTATGTATCTCCCACGGTGGGCCACGTCTTCGTGCTGGTGGCGTTCACGGTGGTGGTGCTCGGGGGCATGGGCAGTTTCCTGGGCGCGGTGGTCGGTGGTCTGATCATCGGGTTGACCGAGTCGTTTGGCGGCCTGTTCCTGGGTGAGAGCATGGGCCAGATCGGTATTTCGCTGATCTTCATCCTGATTCTGCTGTTTCGGCCGTCGGGCCTGTTCGGTTCGAAGACATGAACCCGGCAGACCGTTCCACCGGGCAAGACACCGGCGTGCAACGCGCAGATGCGTCGGCCGCTGCTGCGGCAGATGCGCATTCGCCGCTCAAGCCGATTCCCTGGAAACTGCACCTCGCCGTGTTGGCGGTGGCGGTGGCGTTTCCGTTCGTGTTTCCGTCGAACTTCATGGTCAACTTCGGCGTGCTGGCGTTGTTCTATGCCTTCATCGGCCAGTCCTGGAACATCTCGGGCGGATTTGCCGGGCAGTTGTCGTTCGGCCATGTCGCGTTTTTCGGGGTTGGGGCCTATGCCTCGACCATCGTGCAGATGCGCCTTGGCTGGTCCCCTTGGCTGGGGCTGCCGGTGGCGGCGCTGGCCGGTGCTCTGATTGGTGGCGTAATCGCCGTGTTGTCGTTCCGCGCCGGGCTCAAGGGTTCTTACTTTGCGCTGATCACGCTGGCGTTTGCCGAGGTGCTGCGCATCGTCAGCAATTCGATCAGCATTACCGGCGGTGGTATGGGCATGCTGATCCCGATGAAGATCGGCGCGGCCAACCTGCAGTTCGCCGAGCGCATTGGCTTCTATTTCCTGATACTGGCGCTGGCGGCAGGCTCGATCGCACTGGCGGAGTGGCTGCGGCGGTCCCGCTTCGGCGCCCAGCTGGCGGCCATCCGTGAAAACGAAGATTCTGCGCGTGCACTGGGCATCAACGTGTTTGCTGAAAAAGTCAAGGTAATGCTGATCTCGGGCGCAATCGGAGGTGTCGGTGGTAGTTTCTTCGCGCAGTATTTCCTGTATATCGACCCGTTGATCGCCTTTGGTGTCGACAAGTCGATCGAGATGTTGCTGGTGAGCATGATCGGCGGCGCCGGCACGGTGTACGGGCCGCTGGTCGGCGCTGTGTTGCTGGCGCTGGTCAGCGACGTGACCCGCACCCTGACGCAGATCCAGGGCTTGTCGCTGGTGCTGTATGGCGGCTTGCTGGTCGTGATCATCGCGTTCCTGCCCAATGGTCTGCTCGACCTGTTCAGCCGCAAGCGTGGCGCTCGGAGGAAAAAACCATGATGCTGCAGGTGTCGCGACTGACCAAGATCTTCGGCGGCCTGCGGGCGGTGGACGATGCCAGCCTGGAGGTGGAGCAGGGGAGCATCGTGGCCCTGATCGGCCCCAATGGCGCGGGCAAGACCACGATGTTCGCCTGTATCGCCGGCTTCCTGCCGATCAATGGCGGCGGTGTGCAGTTCCTGGGACGGGACATCACCGGTTGGCCGGTGCACCGGATCGCGCGTGCCGGCATGGTGCGCACTTTCCAGATCACACAGCCGTTCGCCCGGCTCACGGTGCATGAAAACATCGCCGTGGGTGCCTATCAGTCGTTCCCCGACCGCCATCAGGCCTGGGACCATGCGGCGGCCGTGGCCCGCCAGGTGGGCATGGAGGCGATGCTCGAACAACCTGCGTCCGACCTGACAGTGGCAGGGCGCAAGCGGCTGGAACTGGCCCGCGCGCTGGCCACATCGCCCCGGTTGTTGTTGCTCGATGAGGTGATGGCCGGGCTCAACCCGTCCGAGATACTGGAGATCATCGCCATCATCCGGTCGATCCGGGACAGCGGTGTCACGGTGTTGTTGATCGAACATGTGATGCATGCAGTCATGAGTCTGTCGGACCAGATCCACGTGTTGTCGTACGGCAGGATCATCGCCAATGGAACGCCGCAGCAGGTGGTGTCCGATCCGGCGGTGATCGAAGCCTATCTGGGGCGCGGGGCCGCCGACCAAGGCGCAACAGCGGTGGCGGAGGAACCCCATGCTTGAAGTGCGCCAACTGCACGCCGGTTACGGCAGCATCGAGATCCTGCGCGGCATCGACCTGGACGTAGGCCAGGGCGAGATCGTGGCCGTGCTGGGCAGCAACGGTGTCGGCAAGTCCACGCTGAACAACAATATCTCTGCCCTGAACCGGCCCTTTTCCGGCTCGATCCGGTTCCAGGGCGAAGAACTGGTGGGGCTGAGTTCGTCCGAGATCGTCAAGCGCGGCGTGATCCATGTTCCGGAAGGGCGCAGGGTGTTTCCCAACCTGAACGTGCGCGAGAACCTGGAGACCGGCAGCTTGGTGCGCGGCCGTCAGCATCGCGCCGAGAACCTGGACAAGGTAGTGGCCATCTTCCCGCGGCTCAAGGAGCGCTTCAGCCAATCGGCTGGAACCTTGTCCGGTGGCGAGCAGCAGATGCTGGCCATCGGGCGCGGGCTGATGGCCGAACCCGTGTTGCTGATCATGGACGAACCGTCACTGGGCCTGTCGCCGCTGTTGGTGGAGGAGATGTTCGCGTTGATCCAGAGCATGAATCGTGATGGCCAGTCGATCTTGTTGATGGAGCAAAACGCAGTACAGACGCTGGCCATTGCCCATCGGGGCTACATCATCGAGAACGGCATGGTCGCCATGCAGGGCAAGGCCGGCGTGCTCGCGCGGGATCCCGATCTACGCAAGAACTACCTGGGGTTGTGAGCCGTGACCAGTTCTGCGCATCTGCAACTGCCGCCCGAGATGGCCGGACGCCGGGTGCTGGTCTCCGGCGCTGGTTCCGGTATCGGGCTGGCAACGGCCCGGTTGTTGCAGCGCCATGGCGCACATGTTGCGGCCGTGGTGCAGGACACCGCGCAATCGGATCTGGTACATGCGCAATTGCCCGATGCGGCCGTGCTGGAGCAGGACCTGCTGATTGACGCCGGTTGCATATCCCTGCCGCAGCGCGCCAGCCAGGCCCTGGGTGGACTCGATGGCCTGGTGTGTTGCGCCGGTATCTTCTACAAGAAGGGATCCGACGACACCAGCGTGCACGAGTGGCGCCAGACGCTGGAGCTGAACCTTAGCGCCACGTTCTTGCTGACCCGTTCCGCAATTGCCCTGATGCGGGAACAGCGGGCTGTCGATGCCAGCGTGGTGGTGGTCACCAGCCAGATCGGCCTGGTTGGGCATGCGCGCGGTGCTGCGTATGCGGCCTCTAAGGCTGGTCTCAACGGCATGGTCCGTTCGCTGGCGCTCGAATGGGCGCACGAGGCGATCCGCATCAACGCGGTGGGACCCGGCCCGGTGCGCACCGCGATGGTGGCAGGGGTGCTGGACGATCCGGTCGCGCTGAGCGCGATGGAGCAGAGCATCCCGATGGGTCGACTGGGCGAGCCGCACGAGATCGCCGATCTGGTGAGTTTTCTGTTGTCCCGCCGCGCGGCGTTCATCACCGGTCAGGTGGTGTGTGCCGATGGCGGCTTCACTGCGCGATGACCGCATCGTGCATTGCCGTTCCCGATGGGCGCCGTCTGGCCGACATGGCGCATGTGATCCGCAGCAAGAACGCCGGCCCTACGCAGTTGACGATCGACATATTCCTGATCGACGCCGCGGCCTATGCGGTTGCCGCTGCCAGCGCGGCATTGTCGTGCGCGGCCATCGCGCAGCGATATGGGGTCGCGGAGCAACAGGTACAGCGGCATTTGCTGGCCGACATCTGCGCGATCAAGTTTGTTTTGCCGCGTGCGGTCCTGGCTGGCAGCCCCGGTGACGGGGACGTCTATGGCGCGCAGCAGCACGCCCCCTTTCTGGACATCCGGCCATGAGCGCCACCAACCGTCTGTTACAGAGCCACAGACCGGGTGAGGGGCCATTGCGCGTGCTCGCGGCGTCCGGCCAGCTTGGCTACGGCATTGCCGAGGCGGCCTTTCGCCGCGGCATGGCGCGCCGCCCGCATGTCATCGGATGCGACATGGGGTCGATCGACCCGGGGCCGTATTACCTGGGCGCGGGCGTCATGGCGGCGCCCGAGGCCATGGTCGAGCGCGACCTCGAATTGGTGTTGAGTGCCGCCTGCGATGCCGCAATTCCGCTGATCATCGGCAGCGCCGGCACTGCTGGCGCGGGCCCGCACCTGGACGCCACGGTGGCGATCGTACGGCGCATTGCGGAACGCCTTGGCCTGCGGCTGCGTCTGGCCACGGTGCGCAGTGACATCGGCCCCGCAGAGGTTGCGTCTGCCCTTGCGGCGAACCGGCTCGAGCCCATTGGCGCAATTGCTTTGCCGGACGATCAGGCGATCGCGTCGTGCAGCCACATCGTGGGGCAATGCGGCACCGAGACACTGGCGCGTGCGCTGGCGCTCGACCCGGATGTCGTGATCGCCGGGCGTGCCTGTGACACCGCGATCTTCGCCACGCTGCCGGTCATGCTCGGCTACCCGATAGCGCTGAGCCTGCATATGGCCAAGATCATCGAATGCACCTCCTTGTGTTGCCAGCCCGGTGGGCGCGACGCGATGCTGGCCGAGTTGACGCCCGAATATTTCACGCTCGAGAGCATGAACCCGGATGCGCATGCGACCCCATCCTCCGTGGCGGCTCATGCCATGTACGAACAGGCCGATCCGATGCAGGTGGACGAGCCGGGCGGGACCTTGCTTCTGTACGACGCGCGTTACGAGGCGCTGGACTCTCACCGCACCCGTGTCAGTGGCGCCCGTTTCCGAGTCCGTGACAAGCCGAGCCTCAAGATCGAGGGAGCATGCGCCGTTGGCGCGCGTGTGGTTATGCTGGCCGGGGTGGCCGATCCGGGGCTGCTGCGGGTGCTGCCCTCGGCCATTGCGGCGGTCGAGCAACGGGTACGTGCGCTGGTGGCCGGTGACTGGCTGCTGGTCTCGCATATATACGGCCAGGGCGCTGTGCGGCCTTTGCCGCCAGAGCAGGTCGCGACCCATGAGGCTGGCCTGGTGCTGGAGTTCATCGCACCCCAGGTCGACGTGGCGCGTACTGCGGCGGCGGTATTCAAGCAGAACCTGTTGCACCACGCCTATCCGGGCCGGCTGACAACCGGCGGCAATCTGGCTTTTGCGTTCACGCCGAGCGAGATCGATGCCCACCAGGCCTACCGGTTCGTGCTCTACCATGTGATGCACGATGCGCCGCTGGAGCGTCTTTTTCAGGTCGACGCAATGATGCTCGGTGGTGTCGCTGCCCACTGACAATGCGCGATGGTCTCTGTATTGCCACTGCCCAAATACCACCAGATCTACCTGGTGCTACGCGAGCAATTGCACGAGGGCCGGTTTGCCCAGGGCCTGCCGTCGGAGATGACCTTGAGCAAGGAGTTCGGCGCCGGGCGGGTGACGGTGCGCCGGGCGCTCGAGCAACTGGCTACGGAAGGACTGATCATCCGCCGGGCGGGTCGCGGAACCCATCCCGCCCCGGCGCCGGCAAGCGCCGCGGCCGCTGCGATGCAGGTTGATCGGGGGCGGCGCTCCAAGGGCATGAGCGGTCTGCTCGAGAACATCGTCAGCATGAGCCTGCGCACCTCGGTCAAGGTGATCGAGGTACGCACGATCAGCGCCTCGCACAGCGTGGCTGAGGCCTTGCAGATTCCGTTTGGCGCCAAGGTCCAGAAGGCGGTGCGCCGGCGCAGCTCGAAACTCGGCCCGGTCTCGCACATCACGACCTATGTGCCGGACGCTCTGGCCAGTCGTTTCGGCCGCAAGGACCTGCTGCGCAAGCCGATCCTGCGCCTGATCGAGGAGTCCGGCGTCGAGATGGGCCGTGCACAGCAGACCGTATCGGCCCGGCAGGCGGATGCGGCGGTGGCCGCCGAGCTCGGTGTGGCCGTCGGCACCGCGCTGCTCGCGGTGCGCCGCCTGGTATTCGACGTCAACGACAGGCCGGTCCAGTGGCTCCATGGCCTGTATCGACCGGATCGTTACGAATACCAGATGGACGTGTCGAAGGTCGGCAGTGTCGACGCGCGGATATCGGTCAAGGAAAATCTGTCGGATTGAAGATCATGCGCGACAAACCGCGCGGGCAAAGGACCAGGAATTTGATGAATACGAAGCAATTACCAGCGTGTACATTGGCGCAAAAACTGATTGCCCGCGCTGCCGGGAAATCGTATGTCGGTCCTGGCGATATCGTCAGCTGCAAGGTGGACCTCGCGATGTTCCACGACTCGTCGGGACCGCGCCGCCTCAAGCCCATGCTCGAGGAACTCGGCGCCACGATCTGGGACAAGTCGCGCGTGGTGCTGGTGATGGACCACTACGTACCGGAGCAGGACGATGAATCGCGGCGCATCGTGCGTATTGCGCGCGATTGGGCGCGCGAGCAGCAACTGCCCCATGTCTATGACAGCATCGGCATCTGCCATGTGGTTCTGCCGCAGAAAGGCCATGTCCGGCCCGGCATGTTCTGTGTCGGTGGCGACTCCCATTCGCCAACCGGGGGCGCTTTCGGCGCCTACATGTTCGGTATCGGCGCCACCGAGATGCTCGGCGTGATGGTCACCGGCGAGTTATGGGTGCGGGTGCCGCAGACGTTTCGCATGGTGTGGAACAACCGGCTTTCCCCGGGGCTGACTGCCAAGGACATGATGCTGCACATGATCGGGCGTTTCGGCATGAACGGCGGCCAGTACCAGGCGGTCGAGTTCAGCGGCGAAGCTGTACAGGCGCTCTCAATGCAGGAGCGCATGACCATGTCCAACATGAGTGCGGAGATGGGGGCGCAGGTCGGACTCATTGCGCCGGATGCGACGACGCGGCAGTGGCTGGCCACAACCGGTGTTACCGTGCACGACGAAGCCCAGTGGTATACCGACGAAGGCGCGCCGGTGGTGGATCATGTCTTCGATGCAGCGACGCTGTCACCGCAGGTCGCAGCGCCGCACAGTCCCGCAAATACCCGCGCGGTGCAGTCCTTCGCAGACGTCGACATCCAGGTGGCCTACATCGGTGCCTGTACCGGCGCCAAGCTGGACGACCTGCGTGCTGCGGCCCAGGTGCTCGAAGGCCATCAGGTGCCGCCAGGCGTGCGATTGATGGTGGCCCCGGCCAGTCTGCACGACCAGGCACTGGCCGAGGACGAAGGTGTGATGCGGATCCTGCGCGATGCCGGTGCCGAAGTATTGCCCACTGCCTGCGGAGCCTGCTCGGGCTATGGTGGCAGCATTCCCGACGGCGCCACTGTTATCGCGACCACCGCGCGCAACTTCAAGGGCCGCATGGGATCGGCTACCGCACAGGTTTACCTGGCGTCGCCCTACACCGTCGCTGCCTCGGCGCTGCGCGGCCGCATCAGCGACCCGCGGGAGGTGCTGCAATGAGCGCCGTGCCGGGCCGCCCCCAAGCAAGCGTGCACCGTGTATGGAAATTCGGCGACGACGTCGACACCGATGTGCTTGCGCCCGGTGCGTATATGAAACTGGGCATCGAGGGCATCGCGCCGCACTGTCTGGAGGCGATACGGCCGGAGTTCGCGTCACAGGTGCGTGGCGGCGATGTACTGGTGGCGGGCGCCAATTTTGGCATCGGCTCGTCGCGCGAACAGGCTGCGGCCGCGCTGGTGCACCTCGGTGTGCGGGCGGTCATCGCCCCGTCCTATAGCGGTCTGTATTTCCGCAATGCGTTCAACCTGGGCCTGCTGCTGCTGAACTGCGCGCGGGCGGGTGAACTGCGCGATGGCCAGTGCATCACGCTGGACCTGCAGGCGCTTGCGGTCACGACGTCCACCGGTGAGAGTTTGCCCTGTGATCCGATCCCGGACTTTCTGCTCGACATGGTGGCGGCGGGCGGGCTTCTCAATCAGCTGCGCAAGCGACTCGGACGACCGGCATGAAAGCTGCCGGACCCAAACCCAAGGACCAGGAGCATGTTGATGAACACCGTTTCCATTGAGCGTGGCGCCATGCCGGCCGATGCCCCGCATGTGCCGGTGGTAATCGTCGGTGCCGGTGCCTGCGGCCTGACTGCGGCGATCGGCTTGCGCGCGAGTGGCGTCGCATGTGTGCTGGTCGAGCGCGATGCGCAGCCCGCCGGTTCGACCGCCTTATCGTCCGGCTTCATTCCTGCGGCGGGAACCCGGTTGCAGCACAGCCTGGGCATCGAGGATGCACGCGAGACATTCGCGCAGGATGTGCAGGCCAAGGCCCATGGCGATGCGGCGGCGCATCTGGTGGACGCGTACACCACGGCCGTGGCCCAGGCGATCGACGCCTTTGAGGAACGGGGCGTGGTGTTCGAGATTCTCGACGGCTTCCTGTACCCGGGTCATCGGGCCCGGCGCATGCATGCGGTACCCGAGCACACCGGCGCCGCATTGATGGCCGCCCTGGAGCGGATCGCCCGCGATGCGGGCGCCGATATCTTGACCGACGCCGTGGTGCGGGTGTTGTACCTTGGCGCCGACGACAAGGTACGGGGTGTTGGCTACGAGCGGCCCGATGGCGCAATGGACACGCTTGCTTGCGACGTATTGCTGTTGTCGTGTAACGGCTTTGGGGGCAACCCTGCCATGGTGCGCGAGTTGCTGCCCGAAATGCGCGACGCCATCTTTGCCGGGCATGTCGGCAACGACGGCAGCGCGATCGTCTGGGGGCGGCAGCTGGGCGCGCGGCTGGCCGACCTGGGTGGCTACCAGGGCCATGGTTCCTGGGCTGTCCCACAAGGCGCGCTGATGAGCTGGGCCATGATGATGCAGGGGGGCGTACAGATCAATAGCCAGGGTGTTCGGTTTCATGACGAAACCCAGGGCTACTCCGAGGCCGCCGTGCATGTGCTGGCGCAACCCGGCGGCGTGGCCTGGAATGTGTTCGATGCTCCCTTGCTGGATATGGCGCAGGGTTTTCCCGATTTCGTTACGGCTGCCAAGGCCGGCGCCGTCAAGACCGCTGCGGATCCGGACGCCCTGGCCGGCCTGATCGGCTGCGATGCCGGGGTCTTGCGCAAGACGCTGGCAGCCGTCGCTTCAGGCCGGCCCGATGGGTTTGGCCGCAATTTTCAGCGCGCCCTGGCGACACCGTACTACGCGGTCAAGGTCACCGGTGCGTTGTTCCATACCCAGGGCGGGCTCGATATCGACGTCCATTGCCGTGTGCTGCACGCATCCGGCGACCCATTCCCCAATCTGCTGGCAGCAGGGGGCGCTGCGCGCGGCGTGTCCGGCAATGCCGTGTGGGGTTACCTTTCGGGCAATGGCCTGCTCAGCGCGGTCGGTGGCGGCTGGATTGCTGCGCGTACGGCGGCGGCCATGCTGTCGGGCGATGCCTTGGACCCGGCGAAACAGGAGACAAACACATGACAACGACCTTGCGGCAACGACTGCAGCAGCCACGGGTATTGCTGGCACCGGGCATCTACGATGCCATGACGGCATTGATCGCCGAGCAAAGCGGTTTCGAGGCGCTGTATCTGTCGGGTGCCTCGATCGCCTACACCCGGTTGGGCCGATCGGATATCGGGCTGACCACCGCCACCGAAGTGGCCGATACGCTGGCCCGCATCACCGAACGGGTGACGCTGCCGGTGATCGTCGATGCCGATACCGGTTTCGGCAACGCGCTCAACACCATGCGCACCGTGCGTGCGTTCGAACGCGCCGGGGCGGCCATGCTGCAGATCGAGGACCAGACGTTTCCAAAGCGCTGCGGCCATCTGGACGGCAAGACGGTGGTGCCGGTGGCTGAAATGTGCGGCAAGCTCAAGGCCGCGCTCGATGCGCGCCACTCGGACCAGACCTTGATCCTGGCGCGCACCGATGCGCTGGCGGTCGAGGGCTGGGACGCCACCATGGAAAGGGCCGAGGCTTATCTGGCCTGTGGTGTCGATGCCTTGTTCATCGAGGCATTGCGATCGCCCGAGCAGATGCAACAGGCCTGCGCGCAGTTTGCACAACGCATCCCGATGCTGGCCAACATGGTCGAGGGGGGCATGACTCCGGTGCACAGTGCCGATGCTCTGGGGGAGAAAGGGTACAGGATCGTCATATTCCCGGGCGGTACGGCGCGCGCCGCTGCGTTTGCGTTGCAGAAATACTATGCCAGTTTGCACCAGCATCAGAGCACCGCACCCCTGCAAGGCGCGATGCTGGACTTCGATCAGCTCAATGCACTGATCGGAACACCGGAGTTGCTGGCGCTGGGCCGACAGTACGAATAGCCCCGTCATGCGGGCGGTGTCCCTGTCCGGACCGGTCGGGAGCAAAATGGTGGCCGGCATGCTGTTGCCGGAAACTTTGACTTGTTCGCTGCACCATGACCGATATCACACACTGGCTCGACTCTCAGGGACTGGCCAAGTACGCCGCTGAATTCGTGGCCCAGGACATCTCGGTTGACCTGTTGCCCGACCTGCTGGACGCCGACCTGCGCGAATTGGGGGTGGCTTTGCTGGGCGACCGCAAACGCCTGCTCAGGGCGGCTGCGGGCGGCGCGTCGGTGGCGACCGCAGTTTCGGACGCTCCAGCGCCGCAAGCGCACACCCTACAGGCGGCGACCGCGCCTTCCGGTCCGGGCGAGGAGGGTGAGCGGCGCCATGCCACGGTGATGTTCTCCGACCTGACGGGCTACACCGCGCTCAACGAGGCGTTCGATCCCGAAGAGGTCGAGCAGGTCATGGCGCGTATCAAGCGCGAAGCCAGCCGGGTGATCGAGCGCCACGGCGGCGGCGTGAACCAGTTCGTCGGTGACGAGGTGATGGCCTTGTTCGGCGTGCCGTTGACGCGCCGCGACGATGCCCGCCACGCGGTGAGCGCCGCGCTGGAACTCCATGCCAGTGTCGACAGCATCGCTACCAGCCTGGCATCCCGCCTGGGCCGGCAACTGTCGATGCATACCGGCGTGCACACCGGGCTGGTGATCGCCCGGCGCAGCGACACGCGCTCGGGCCACTACACCCTGACCGGAGACACCGTGAACACGGCGGCGCGGCTGCGCGGTCTGGCGCAACCGGGCGAGGTGGTCGTCAGTCCGCAGACCTGGCAACAGGTTGCGGACTATTTCGATGCGCAAGCCGGTGTTGCCGTCGAGGTCAAGGGCAAGGAGCGGCCGCTGTTGCCGTACCGCATCATCGCGGAGCGCCTGGCGCCCCATGTCGGCAGCCGGCCGCTGATCGGGCGGGACGAGGAAATGCAACAGTTCGAGACGCTGGTGCAGGCCTGCCTCGAGCGCGATCGTGGCAGGGTGGTGCTGGTGCGCGGCGACCCCGGACTGGGCAAATCGCGCCTGGTCGCGGAACTCGTCGACTATGCACGCGAAAAAGGCCTGACCTGCCACGCCACCACAATCCAGGACTTCGGTGCCCGTACCGGCCATGACGCGATCCGGGTGCTGGTGCAGGACTGGATGGGCCTGGCGCCGGATGCGGACGAAGCGAGCCGTGCTGCGGCAATCACGTTGCAGTTCGGCCCCGACAGCGAGGGCAACATGCATCAGCCGTTCCTGTTTGAAATGCTGGACGTGTCTCCGCCGCCCGACGCGCGGGCGCTGCTGTCGGCCATCGACACGGGCGTGCGCCAGCGTTCGATGCTCGAGGCGCTGGGCTACCTGCTGGGTTCGGAGCTGTCCTTGGGACCCACGCTGGTGCTGGTCGAGGATATCCACTGGGCCGATGCCTGGACCCTGCAGCAACTGGTGCCGCTGCTGGCGCACTGCGCGCAGGGTCCGTTGCTGGTGATCCTGAGCACCCGTTTTGCGGGTGACCCGAGCGTGGGCCCGTGGCGCACCTCGCTGCACGGTTTGCCGTTGACCAGCATGGATCTGCAGCCCCTGGGCAAGGACGACGCGTTGCGGCTGGCCGCGGGTGCCGCCTCGATCTCCGATGCGCTGCTGCGCAGTTGCGTCGAACGCGCCGAGGGCAACCCATTGTTCCTCGAGCAGTTGCTTCTCAACGCGGGTGACGAGAGCGCCAACAACCTGCCCGGGTCGATCCAGGCCTTGATTCAGGCACGCATGGACCGGCTGGAGGTGGCGGACAAGAACGCGCTGCAAGCGGCAGCCGTCTGGGGCCAGCGGGCGCCGCTATCCGTTGTACGGCACCTGGTGGGCGATACAAGCTATGACCCGCGTGCCCTGGTCGAGCAATTTCTGCTGCGGGTGCAAGGTGAGGATCTGCAGTTCAGCCACGCCCTGATCCGCGACGGCGCCCTCGGCTCGATGCTGCATGCGCGCAGGCGCCAGTTGCACCAGCTCGCTGCGCAATGGGTGTTCGATCGCGACGTGGCATTGGCAGCGGAGCACTTTGAGCGTGCCGAGGATCCGCGCGCGGCGGCTGCCTACCTGCGTGCCAGCGAGGAGCAGGCGGGCCAGTACCACGATGCCGAGGCCGTCACTCTGGTCGAGCGTGGGCTTGCGCTGGCAGAGCGCGGTGACTCGGATTTTGGGCTCAAGCTCGCGCGCGCCCGGCTGTTGCTTGCGATGGGGTATGCGCCCAAGTCGATCGAGGCGGCCGGCGCAGCGATCGATGCAGCGCTCTGCGACGGTGATCGCGCGCTGGGCCTGATCGCGATGGCGTCAGGCATGCGCATTGTGGACCAGACTACCGAGGGCCTCGCGCTGTTGCAGGAGGCGCAGCCGTTGGCCGAACAGGCGGGACTGGTGCTCGATTTGTCGCATTTGCATGAGTTGCGAGGCAACCTGCTATTCGCGCTCGGACGCTCTGAGGATTGCCAGCGCGCCCATCAGCAGGCGCTGGAATTGGCGCGCCAGGCTGGTTCGGCTGAAGCCGAATGCGCGGCGCTGGGCGGCCTGGGCGACGCCAGTTACGCGCGCGGTGATGTGCTTGTTGGCGCGCGTCTGGTCGGACAATGTATCGACATGGCGCGCGCGCAGGGATTTCTCAAGGTCGAGATGGCCTATCTGCCGATGGTGTCCTGGTCGTCGTATTACATGCTGGAGCTACCCCGTGCGATCGAGGTGAGCCAGCGCGCCCTCGCACTGGCCAGCCGGGTGCACAACCTGCGCGCAGAGACGATGGCACGTTCCCAGATCGTCATGATCGACGGCTGTATCCGTGGCAATCACAGGGAGGCGATGGCGCATGTGGACAAGGCGCTGGAGTTGACGCAGATCATGGGCAGCCGCCGTTTCGAGTCGATGACCTGGTTCTTTCGCGCATTGTTGGTGATGTGTTCGGGCGACGTGCCAGCTGCGCGCGAACACCTTGCTATGGCATTCTCGATGGCCGAAGAGAACGAGCGGGGCCTGCGATTCATCGGCCCCCAGCTCTACGGTCTGCAGGCTTTACTGGCAGACGATGCGTCCGAGCGGCTGCAGGCATTGATGCGCGGCGAGGAGCTGCTCACAGACGGGGCCCTGAGCCACAACCACTTGATCTTTTATGATCTGATGATCCAGTCGTCGATCATCTTTGGGCAGTGGGACGACGCAATGCGTTATTGCGCCGCATTGGAAACCTACACCACAGCGGAACCGTTTCCGTGGGCCAACTTCATAATCGGGCGCGGGCGCGCACTGACACGCTTTGGCCAGGGTGATCGGAGTCCGGACCTGATTGCGCAACTGCAACAATTGCGTAAGACTGCTGTCGACCGGCAGTTGCAGTTTTACCTGATCGACATCAACCACGCACTGGCCCCGAAGGCGGACCCCGCGACTTGAAAACGGGGCTGTCACGTGTGCGTGATGATGCACATGCTTTGCATGTCTGTGCGTGGATTTTTGCCCTGCCATGCCTTGGATTTGAAGGCATGCAAAACAAACAGGGAACAACGGAAAAAATAGAAGGCGCACAGCGTCTCGGCGCTCCTGCTCGATTTCGCATTTTTGGCGAGCCGTTGCCGCAGCCCGGGGTGATTGAGCGCAATGACGAACAGGGTTGGCAAGCCCGGCTGGCAGCCCGTAAGCATCAGGAAACCGTGGTTGATTTCGAGGACACCGTGCCGTCGGCCATGAAACGATGCCGGTGCGGGCGACATCGCCGCCTCAGGAGTCGACCGACGCACTCCAGCGTGAATCCCAGTCTTTTTCAATGGCGCGCCGATCCTGCTTGGTCGGTCGGCCGTGCTGCAGGCTCAGTGCCGGCTCGGTCCCCATGCGCCGCTGCTCCTGCGCCTTCTGGCGCAGCGCGATACTCGCTGCCGTTTCGCCGTACAGCGTCTGCGCCACCGGCGCCGGGCCGCGTTTGTCGCTGACGGCCAGCACCACCACGGTGCGCGTGATGTTGCCCAGGCGCATTGCAACGGTGTCGCCGGCCCTGACGTCCCGCGCCGGCTTGATGTCGTTGCCGTTGACCTGCACCCGGCCCTTGTGAATGTCATCGGTCGCCAGGCTACGCGTCTTGTAGAACCGCGCTGCCCACAACCACTTGTCGATCCGTGTTGTTTCCATCGCAGACTATTGTGACGCAAAGCGGGGGTGCGCACCGTGCCGTCAGTCAGGGGCGGGTTGCATCATGGCCGTATAGCGCCGCTGCATTTCCGCAGGTGTGAGCTTTTCGATCTCGTGCCCGATCATCCATCGGTGGCCGAACGGGTCGATCACGACACCGGTGCGTTCGCCGTAGAACTGGTCGACGCAGGCCATCTGTAGTGTGGCGCCGGCATCGAGCGCCCGTTGCACGACGGCATCGGCATTGTCCACATGCAGGTGCAGGCTGACCGGTGAGCTGTCGCCTGGTTGCGGGCCCCGCATGCCGTATTCGGGGAATTCGTCGCTGATCATCAGCGTCGTGCCATGGAAGTCCAGTTCCATGTGGCCGATGCGGCCCGATGGCTCGCTCAAGCGCAATTTCTCGGTGGCGTCGAATGCCCGGGCGTAGAAGTCGAGGGCGCGCTGGCTGTCGCTGACGCGCAGATAGGCATAAAGCTGGCGGATCACGGGCATTCTCCTGTCGTCACAGGCTGCAACTTTAGAGGATCGACGGCGTTTCGTCACGCGCGAATGTCGCTGTGATGGCATCTCCCGTGCGACTGCGGTGCGTGGCGCATGAAAGGGGCCGGCAGTGGAACTACCCGGTCTGCCCGTCGCCGGCTTGGGTATTTCTGGTAAGGGTAAAAAATAACCATTCAGTTCAAAGAGAATACTGTTTAGTATAAATTCAATGGGTGCCACATTTTTGGCGCGCTTTGGTACACCACCAAAACCTTTCGGAGAATCATATGAAGAAGTCTCTCATCGCTGCCGCAATTGTCATTGGCGCCACGTTTTCAGTGCAGGCCAAGGACATCGTTGACACCGCTGTCGCTGCAGGCAGCTTCAACACCCTGGCCACTGCATTGAAGGCCGCCGGACTGGTCGACACACTGAAGGGCAAGGGCCCGTTCACCGTGTTTGCACCGACCGATGCCGCTTTCGCCAAGATCCCGAAGGCGGACCTGGATGCGCTGCTCAAGGACAAAGCCAAGCTCACCGCGGTATTGACGTACCACGTGGTGCCGGGCAAGGTCATGGCTGCGGACGTCAAGGCCGGCCCGGTTAAGACGGTGCAGGGCTCCAACCTGACCGTATCGACCTCGATGGGCGTGATGGTCGATCAGGCCAAGGTCACCGCGACCGACATCGTGGCAGACAACGGCGTAATCCACGTCATCGACAGCGTCATCATGCCGAAATAGGCGGCGGGGCCTGCACTGGGGCAGGGCGCCGGCATTGGCAGTCCAACCCCATGCGTCCGAGGGACCCGCGGTCCCGACAACAACAGCCGGCTTGCCGGCTGTTGTTGTTTCAGGTGCACGCTGGCGCTGGTGGTGCCAGCGTTAACATGCGCGCATGCCCGATCCGACCGCTGACGCCGATGCCGACGCCGTGCCGCAACCCCAGCCTGAAGGCGCTTTGGGCGTGAGGCGCGGATTGCCGCTGGACGCACAGGGCATCCTGGCACTGGCGGCGCGCTCGATGTTCCACCTGTTCTCGAGCATCAGCCAGGGCATGTTCCTGGTCGACCATACCGGGCGCATCGTCTGGGTGAACGAGGGCTACCAGCGGTTCTTGCCGGCACTGGGGTTTTCGTCGCTGGACCAATTCATGGGTCACATGGTTGAGGATGTGATCCCGAACACGCAGATGCGGCGGGTGCTGGAAACCGGCGAGGCCTACCTGATCGACCTGCTGACGAACCGCGCCGGCACGTTTGTCGTCAGTCGCATTCCGTTGCGCGATGACGATGATGCGGTGATTGGCGCCATCGGCATCGTATTGTTCGACCATCCCGAGACCACCTTGCAGCCACTGATCAGCAAGTTCGCGCTGATGCAGCGCGACCTTGACGACGCGCGCCGGGAACTGGCCTCGCAGCGCTTGCGCCAGGGCAATACCCGCGGTCGTGGTGCCCGGCCGTCCAAATACACCTTCACCAGTTTTGTCGGCACCAGTCCGGCGGCGGTGGAAGTCAAGCGCCAGGCCCGGCGCGCAGCCCAGTCCAACAGCCCGGTCTTGTTGCTTGGCGAGACCGGCACTGGCAAGGAACTGCTGGCACACGCCATTCACGCTGCGTCCAGCCGCGCGGCCGGGCCGTTGGTGAGTGTCAATATTGCGGCCGTGCCCGATACCTTGCTCGAGGCCGAGTTCTTCGGCTTCGCCCCGGGCGCGTTCACAGGCGCCGACCGCAAGGGACGTGAGGGCAAATTCAAACTGGCCGACGGCGGCACCTTGTTCCTGGACGAGATCGGCGACATGCCGTTGGGCCTGCAGGCCAAATTGCTGCGTGCCCTGCAGGAAGGCGAGATCGAACCACTGGGGTCGAACAAGCTGGTGCCATTCGATGTGCGGGTGATCGCCGCGACCTCGCGCGACCTCACGACCTGGATGCGTGAAGGCCGGTTTCGCGAAGACCTCTATTACCGGCTCAATGTGCTGCCGATCCGCGTGCCGCCCCTGCGCGAGAGGCGCAGCGACATTCCGGCACTGGTTGAGGCCTTGAGCGACGATGTGGCGCTGCGCAATGGCGCAGCCTTGCCGGACATCACCACCGATGCGCTGGACCTTTTGTGCGCGCAGCAGTGGCGCGGCAACATCCGCGAGTTGCGCAATGTGCTGGAGCAGTCGGCGATGTACAGCGATGCGCAGCGTATCGACTTGCCGCTGTTGCGCCAGGTGTTGCTCCAGTCGGGCATGGATCCATCGGTCGTGCCGCGTCCGGGGCCACGTGCGGGCCTGGTCCCTGACGGGCCCGCTGCAGACCCGGACCTGCTGCGCCCACTGGCGTTGCAGGTGGCGCAGGTCGAGCGCGAGGCCATCGCGGCCGCGATGCGTACCACCGGTGGCAACAAACTGGCGACAGCCCGCATGCTGGGAATATCCAGGGCGACGCTGTACCAGCGGCTCGCAGAGAGTGATCAATAGTCAGGCAATGACTTATTATCAGACATTAGTTTTGTATGATATTTGGTCAATCTGGCGCGATGAAGATGGAAAAGTTGTTTTAAATCAGTGACTTGCGATCTGGCACGGAGCATGCTCAACAAGGTTGTTCTTATTTCATTACTACCTAGGAGACATCCATGCATCGTCGCACCCTGGTCGCGCTCGCCGGCATCACCGCTACCGCACTGACAGCGTTCACACCCCTGGCCGTCCATGCCGAAGGCAAGGAAATCCGCATTGCCCACATCCACAGCCTGACCGGTCCGCTGGAGGCCTACGGCAAGCAGACCACCACCGGCTTCAACATGGGCCTGAACTACGCCACCGGCGGCACCATGATGGTCGCAGGCAAGAAGCTGGTGGTGATCGAGAAGGACGATCAAGGCAAGCCGGACCTCGGCAAGAGCCTGCTGGCCGCAGCGTATGCCGACGACAAGGCGGATATCGCTGTTGGCCCGACGTCGTCCGGCGTTGCGCTGGCAATGCTGCCGGTGGCAGAGGAGTACAAGAAAATCCTGCTGGTCGAACCTGCCGTGGCTGACTCGATCACCGGCGACAAGTGGAACAAGTACATATTCCGCACCGGGCGCAACAGCACGCAGGATGCAATCTCCAATGCCGCAGCGCAGGATCAGGCCGGCACCAGTATCGCGACGCTGGCGCAGGACTACGCGTTCGGCCGCGACGGTGTGAAAGCGTACAAGGAGGCGATCAAGAAGGCCAAGATCGTGCATGAGGAATACCTGCCGACCAATACCACCGACTTCACTGCTGGTGCGCAGCGTCTGATCGACGCGCTCAAGGACAAGCCAGGCCGCAAGGTCATCTTCATCATGTGGGCCGGTGGCGGTGGCAACCCGTTCAAGATTGCTGACCTCGACCTCAAGCGTTACGGCATCGAGATCGCCACGGGTGGCAACATCCTGCCGGCGATGGCGGCCTACAAGAACTTCCCGGGCATGGAGGGTTCGATCTACTACTACTTCGGCATTCCGAAGAACCCGATCAACGACGCGATGGTCGCGCAGCATTACACCGAGTTCAAGTCGCCGCCGGACTTCTTCACGGCGGGTGGCTTCTCCGCCGCGATGGCCGTGGTGACCGCGCTCAAGAAAACCAATGGCGACACCAACACCAACAAGCTGATCAAGACCATGGAAGGCATGAGCTTCGAAACGCCCAAGGGCACCATGACTTTCCGCAAGGAAGACCACCAGGCGATGCAGAGCATGTACCACTTCAAGATCAAGGCCGACCCGGCATTCGCCTGGGGCGTGCCGGAACTGGTGCGCGAGATCAAGGCCAGCGAGATGGACATCCCCATTCGCAACAAGCGCTGAAAACGCGCGCTCGGCGTAGCGAGCGGGCGCGATGCGTCGTTGGGCGGTGCTCGCAATCCTCACGTACTGGTGTACGCTCCGCTTGCTGCGCTCCGTCCGCCTAGCCTCGCACGCGCTCGCTACGCCGCTCGCACGTTTTCCCACATACTCGCTACGCCGCTCCTCCGTTTTCGGGCAAGCACTAACGTAACGGTTGACGCACCCTCCGTGAGGGGGCGTCAACCCTGGCCAATCCATGCTGCAAACCAAAGACTTGACGATCCGTTTTGGCGGACACGTGGCGGTGAATGCCGTGAGTTGCACGTTCGAACCGGGCACGCTGACGGCTATCGTCGGGCCCAATGGCGCCGGCAAGACCACGTATTTCAATCTCATCTCCGGTCAGCTCAAGGCCAGCAGTGGCAGTGTCAGCCTGAACGGCCATGACATCTCGTCGCTGGGCGTGTCGGCGCGCACACGCGCCGGCCTGGGCCGCGCTTTCCAGCTCACCAATCTGTTTCCCAACCTGTCGGTATTCGAAAACGTGCGCCTGGCGGTACAGGCCACGCGTCGCGGCAAACATCGTCGCGGGTTGAATCTGTGGAGCATCTGGAGTGACCATGGTGCGCTGGTGCAACGGTCTGACGAGATACTGGCCACGGTGGCGATGCAGGACAAGCAGGATGCCCTCGTGTCCAGCCTGCCCCATGGCGACCAACGCAAGCTCGAAGTGGCCCTGCTGATGGCGCTGGAGTCGCGCGTGTTCATGTTCGACGAACCCACGGCCGGCATGAGCGTGGACGAAGCGCCGGTGATCCTGAACCTGATCCGCACGCTGAAGAACGACCCGACGAAGACCATTTTGCTGGTCGAACACAAGATGGACGTGGTGCGTGAACTTGCCGACCGCATCATCGTGCTGCACAACGGCGCGCTGGTGGCCGATGGAGAGCCGGCCGAAGTGATTGCCTCGAAGGTGGTGCAGGAAGCTTACCTCGGTGTGTACCCGGAGGACACCGACGGCGATGGATCGCCGGCGCCCGGTACCAGCAGAAAAACAGCCTCAAAAGGGGCGTCGACATGACGCAAGCCTTGTTGACGCTCGCCGGTGTGCATACCCATATCGGCGCCTACCATATCCTGCACGGCGTTGACCTGTCGGTGCCCAAGGGCGAGGTTACCCTGCTGCTCGGGCGCAATGGCGCCGGCAAGACGACGACGCTGCGCACCATCATGGGCTTGTGGCGCGCCTCCAAGGGCACGCTGACGTTCGCAGGCCACGACATCACGCAACTCCCGACGCCCGAGATCGCCGAGCGCAACATCGCCTACGTGCCCGAGAGCATGGGCATCTTCTCGGACCTGACGGTGCGCGAGAACATGCTGCTTGCTGCGCGCAATGCCGCCAGCGAAAAGCAGATGGATGCGAAGCGGCTGGACTGGATTTTCGGCCTGTTTCCTGCGGTGCAGAAGTTCTGGAACCACCCGGCGGGCAAGTTGTCTGGCGGGCAGAAGCAGATGCTGGCCGTGGCGCGGGCGATCGTGGAGCCGCGCGAATTGCTGATCGTCGACGAGCCGAGCAAGGGACTGGCGCCGTCGATCATCAACAACATGATCCGTGCGTTTGCCGAGCTCAAGGCCACCGGCGTGACCATCTTACTGGTGGAACAGAATTTCAATTTCGCGCAAAAGCTCGGTGACAGTGTCGCGGTGATGGACAACGGCGTGGTGGTCCATACCGGTTCCATGCAGGCACTATCGGACGACGTAGCACTGCAGAATTCCCTGTTGGGGCTGACCATATGACATATTCGGATTTCGACTGGAAACCGGTGGCGCTGGTGCCGCTGCTCGCGGCGCTGGTGTACCCGCTGATCGGCTCGGGCTCGACCTGGCTCACGTTGACCGTCGCCGGCCTGGCCATGGGGCTGATCATCTTCGTCATCGCCTCGGGCCTGACACTGGTGTTCGGGCTGATGGACGTGCTGAACTTCGGGCACGGCCTGTTCATCGCGCTGGGCGCGTTTGTCGCCACATCGGTGATGGGCTCGATGTCGGACTGGACCCAGTCCGACGAACTCTGGCGCAACCTGGTGGCCGTGTTCCCGGCGATGCTGGTGGCGATGGCGGTCGCCGGCGCGGTGGGCCTGGCATTCGAGCGTTTCATCGTGCGCCCGGTCTACGGACAACATCTCAAGCAGATCCTGATCACCATGGGCGGCATGATCATCGGCGAGGAACTGATCAAGGTGATCTGGGGCCCGCAGCAGATTCCGCTGCCGCTGCCCGAGGCGATGCGGGGCTCCATCCTGATTGGCGACGCCGCGATCGAGAAGTACCGCATCATCGCCATGATCGTAGGCCTGGCGGTGTTCGCCGCACTCGTGTGGACACTGAACAAAACCAAGATCGGCCTGCTGGTCCGTGCCGGTGTGCAGGACAAAGAGATGGTCGAGTCGCTGGGTTACCGCATCCGGCGTCTGTTCATCGGCGTGTTCGTCATGGGCAGCGCGCTGGCCGGCCTGGGCGGAGTGATGTGGGGCCTATACCAGCAAACGGTGACGCCGCAGATGGGCGCGCAGGTCAACGTACTGATCTTCATCGTCATCATTATCGGCGGCCTGGGTTCGACCGCTGGCGCGCTGATCGGGGCCTTGCTGGTGGGCCTGATGGCCAATTACACCGGTTTCCTGGCGCCCAAGGTGGCGCTGTTTTCGAACATCGCGTTGATGGCAGCCATTCTGTTGTGGCGGCCGCAGGGTGTGTACCCGGTTGCAAACCGCTGAGCCAAGGATTTCACGATGCTCACCCGACTGCTGTCCAACGACCTGCCGCGCAGCCGCACGCTGGCGCTCCTGCTGCTGGTGCTGCTGCTGGGACTGGCGTTTGCGCCGTTCCTGTTTCCGGGTGTCAAGGCCCTCAATGTCGCGGCCAAGGTGCTGATCTTCATCGTGCTGGTGGCCAGCTTCGATCTGCTGCTGGGGTACACCGGTATCGTCAGTTTTGCGCACACCATGTTTTTCGGTATCGGCGCCTACGGCATCGCCATCGCCAGCAGCCGCATGGGTCCGACCTGGGAGGCCCTGTTCGTTGGCCTGGCTTGTGCGCTGGCGATCTCGTTTGTGCTGGCGTTGGTGATCGGCTTGTTTTCGCTCCGGGTGCGGGCGATATTCTTCGCGATGATCACCCTGGCGGTGGCGTCGGCCTTTCTGACATTGGCCTCGCAACTGTCGCAGTTCACCGGTGGCGAGGACGGCCTGACGTTCAAGTTGCCAGAGATCCTGTCGCCGAGTTTCGAGTTCATGGAGGACCCGTTCCTCGGTGTCATGCTCGATGGTCGGCTGGTCTCTTATTATCTGCTGTTCGTGATGGCTTTCGTGCTGCTGTTGACGCTGCTGCGCATTGTCAATTCGCCATTCGGACGGGTGCTGCAGGCGATCCGCGAGAACGAGTTCCGCGCTGAGGCGATCGGCTACCGGGTGGTGGTGTACCGCACCATCTCGAGTATCTTGTCGGCCCTGTTCGCCTGCATGGCAGGGGCCATGCTGGCGCTCTGGTTGCGTTACAACGGCCCCGACACCTCGATGTCGTTCGAGATCATGATGGATGTACTGCTGATCGTCGTCATTGGCGGCATGGGCACGATGTACGGTGCGGTCATTGGCGCGACCCTGTTCATGATCGCGCAGAGTTATCTGCAGGATCTGCTGCGCCTGGGCAGTGAGGCTACCGCGGCGCTGCCCTGGTTGTCGGCGCTGTTGTCGCCGCAACGCTGGTTGCTCTGGCTGGGCGTGCTGTTCGTGTTGTCGGTGTACTACTTCCCGACCGGGGTTGTCGGGCGCCTGCGCCTGCGCAGCGCCATACGGGCCAATCTGGGAGGTCGATGATGAAACCACATCCAGCCGCACCCGGCAACGCGCCGCAGTCGCACTACGTGCAATGTGCCGGACGCGAGCTGCACTACACCGAGTGGGGCTCCCATCACAGCAGGACGGTCGTGGCCTGGCATGGTCTGGCCCGCACCGGACGCGATATGGATGTGCTGGCCGCGCACCTGAGCGCACCGGCCGACGGCTACCGTGTGGTCTGCCCCGACACCATCGGTCGTGGGCTGAGCCAGTGGAGTCCGCTACCGGACAAGGAGTATTGCCTGGCGTTTTATACGCAGTTGGCCACGGCGCTGCTCGACCAGCTTGGTCTGGCGCAGGTCGATTGGATCGGCACCTCGATGGGCGGCTCGATCGGCCTGGTTGCTGCCGCCAGCGCGTTGCGCGGGCGTATCGGCAAGTTGGTGCTCAACGACAACGGCCCGGAACTGGCACAGACCGCGATCGACCGTATCCGCAGTTATGCCGGAAGCCCGTCGGCTTTTGCGACCGTGTCGGAACTGGAGCAGTATTTCCGCACCGTCTACAAACCATACGGTTGCCTGAGTGACGCGCAATGGCGGCACCTGACCGAAACGTCCACGCGGCGACTGCCCGATGGTCGGGTCACGCCCCATTACGATCCGGCCATGGTGCAGCAGTTCGTGTGCCATCCGAACGACTACCTGCGCTGGACCGAGTACGACAGCCTGGACATCCCGGTGTTGTGTCTGCGTGGCGAAAACTCTGACCTGTTGCTGCCCGGGACCGCGGTGCAGATGGCGCAGCGGGGGCCGCGCGCCCGCGTCGAGACGATAGCCGGCTGCGGCCATGCACCGGCGCTGAATGTGCCGGATCAGCTGGCGTTGGTTACGGGTTTCCTGCGCGGCGCGGTCTGAGCCGCTGATCCGTTGCCGCGGGCGTGCAAAATCGGAGCGGTACGATATCGACGGCATGATGCACCCCCACGAAAGGCGCGAACAATGGACATCGCAACCGACCCCCTGGAACAACTGGCCCTGGACCTGGACCGTGCGCAGCAGCAATGCCGGGCCGTGCCGCAGTGGTCTGGTGCGCAACCGCTGAGCCTGGAGCAGGCCTACCGCGTGCAGTCGCAGCTGGTTGCGCTGCGGTGCGGCCGCGGCGATACGGTCATCGGTCTCAAACAGGCCTTCACCAATCGCGCCATGATGCAGCGCATGGGCGTGGCCGAGCCGGTCACCGGATTGTTGTGTCGCCGGATGCAGCTGGCCGACGGCGCTGTGTTCGAGATGGCGCAGGTGTTCAAGCCGCGCGTCGAGGTAGAGGTGATGTTCAAGCTGGCGCAGGCGCTGCCGCCGGAGGCCACGGTGGAACAGGCCCTGGAACGGGTCGAGGCACTCGCCGTGGCAATCGAAATCGTCGATTCGCGCTATGCGGATTTCCGGTTCGCGGCCCATGATGTGGTGGCTGACAACGCGTCGGCCTGCGCATTCGTACTGGGCCCCTGGCTGTCGCCGTCGACGGACCTGGCGCAGCGCGCGGTGACGCTCGAAATCGACGGCGCGGTCGCCGCCAGCGGCAACACGGCCAGCATCCTGGATCACCCGCTGCAGGCCCTGTGCAACGTTGCCCGGTTGGCAGCGCGCGATGGCCGACCCCTGGCCGCGGGCAGCCTGGTGCTGGCCGGCTCGGCGATCGACCCGTTTCCGATCCAGCCCGGCAACCGGGTGCTGGCACGGATCGAAGGCCTTGGATCGATCGGTTTCGTCGCCTTGGGCAGTTGATCGGCGGCTTTCGCGTTTCGGGCGCCTGCTGCGTCGGGCTCTGTCGACTGCACGCTTCGTGCCCGGATTCCATGGTGGCCGATAGTTGCCGGTCAGGTTGAATTCCTGCGCTTGTTTTCGATCTGCCGGCGCAGGGCATCGATCATCCCTTGGGCGTTGACCATGTTCGGATTGATCCGGTAGGCGCGTTCCATGTACACCAGTGCGCGCTCCGGTTCGCCGCGTTCGATCAGCATCTGCGCATAGCCCGACAAGGCGCCGAAGTGGTACGGCACGCGGGCCAGTACCTCGTCGCAATCGCGCATCGACGACGCGTAGTCGTCCATCATGTAGTGGACGGTGGCACGCTTGTTCCAGGCTTCGGCGAACGCGGGGCGCTGGTCGATGACGTCGCTGAACACCTGCGCCGCCCTGGGAAGATCGCCGGCTTGCATCCATGTCACGCCCTGTTCGTATAACGCGTCGATGTGCGTGTCGCCCGAGCGTCCCCACAACCGCCAGATGAGCACCACCGCCGCCTGGCGCAGCGTCGGGTCTGCATCGGACAGGCGCGGTACCAAGGCCCCGGCGTCGACGGCCGTGCCGGTGTCCGCCAGCCGGACCATTGCCGCGAGGCGGCGCTGCGGCTCGACATGATCGAGCGCAGCCAGGGCCTGTTCGCGGTTGAGCGGGTCATCGGCCAGCGCTGGCATCGCCGCGGCGAGGCTGAGCACCAGCATGGCGGTGTAATACCGGATCAAAGACCAGAAGAAAGTCGGGGGTATTGGCCGGTTGCGCCAGTGTGTCATGCCGGAACTCCTGCAGAGGGTGGTTCTGGGTCTCAGCATACTGCACCGGGCCCGCGTGCGGCAAGCGGCAGCGCCGCTGCGGGCAGGTTGCTGTGCCCCGGCGCCGCTTCAGGCGCTGATCGTGACCGGAATGCGTTTGCGCCCAAACTGGCCCGGCGCCGCGTCGAAGCGGCCCGCCAGCGCATGGCTGCATTGCGGGCAATGGCCATCGGCTGTGACGCGGTAGCTGTTGATCTGGTGCCAGTCGCGTTCGATCAGCGTCGCGCCGCATTGCGTGCATTGCGTCGTGTCGCCGGCCTTGTGGTGAACGTTGCCGGTGTAGACATGCGCAAGCCCGGCATGCATTGCGATCTCGCGCGCACGCACCAGCGTCGACTTCGGCGTGGCAGGCACATCGGTCATCTTGTGATCCGGGTGAAAGGCCGAGAAATGCAAAGGCACATCGGCGCCGAGTTCGCGGTAAATCCATCGGCTCATGGCCGATATTTCTTCGTCCGAGTCGTTCTGGCCCGGGATCAGCAATGTCGTGATCTCCAGCCATACGCCGGTCTCGCGCCGCAGGTAGACCAGCGTGTCGAGTACCGGCTGCAGGTGCGAGCCGGTCAGTTTGAAGTAGAAGTCTTCGCTGAAGGCCTTCAGGTCGACGTTGGTGGCGTCGATTTTGGCGAAGAAGTCGCGCCGGGGTTGTTCATGGATGTAGCCCGCCGTCACGGCCACCGTCTGGATGCCGCGCGCATGACAGGCGTCGGCCACGTCCATCGCATACTCGGCGAAGATGACTGGGTCGTTGTAGGTGAAGGCCACGCTTTTGCAGTCAGCGCGCTGCGCCGCGGCGGAAATCGCGTCCGGCGACGCCTGGTCCATCAGGCGGTCCATGTCGCGCGACTTCGTGATGTCCCAGTTCTGGCAGAATTTGCAGGCCAGGTTGCAGCCGGCGGTGCCGAATGACAACACGCTCGAACCCGGGTAAAAATGGTTCAGTGGTTTCTTCTCGATCGGATCGATGCAGAAACCCGATGACCGGCCGTAGGTGGTCAGCACCATCTTGTCGTGATGGCGCGCACGCACGAAACACGCGCCGCGTTGCCCGTCATGCAACCGGCAGTCGCGCGGGCACAGGTCGCATTGCATGCGCCCGTCGTCCCGCCAGTGCCAATAACGCGCCGGATGCGGTGGTGTCGGTGTCATCGGTCGGCGCCTCCTTGCGCCATGGCATGCGGCGCTGCGTCGCCGCCGGCTTCCTGTTCTTCCCACTTGGTGACGGTGTAGCGGTGTAGTTTTACGTTTGCGGCCCAGAAGTCGGTGGCAAATCCGGCCTTGGCCTTGAGCTGGTCGAGAAACTCCTGTGCCGTGGGTAGTTGCTCCCACACTTGCGGCAGGAAGGTGCTGCGCTGCCCCTGGCATTCGAATACCAGTCCGTCCACGCCCACCCGCAATTGCGCCAGTGCATCTGCCTCGTCGATGACCGGCATCGGCTCCATGCGTGAGAGCAGCGACACACCGATGCGCACCGTATCGAGTTCATGCGTGTTGAGCGGCGCGAAGCGGGGGTCACGCAGCGCGGCGGCCACTGCGTTTGCCCTGGCATCGTCCAGCAAGGACCGCTGCGCCTGCAGGCTGCCGATACATCCGCGCAGGCGTCCGTGCCGGGTCAGCGTGACAAACGTGGCGCCTGGCGCCTGCAGCCACGGTGCGTTTGAACGGTTCGCCGCGGACCAGCCAAGGGCCTGCGCGATCGCGGCCCGGGCAATCGCCAGCAAGGTTGCACCCCGCTCATCGGTCATCGGTCTGCGCCTGCGTGAATGCGAACGCCGCATAGCCGACCACCCGCTGTTTGTCGCCCGCGGTGTCGCCCGAGTTGCACTGGCCGAGCAGGTGGGGCCGTAACCCGTGCCGGCGTGCTGCCAGCAGCAGGCCGTTGACCGGCGTGCCGCCACAGGCCTGCGCATGGGTGATGGTCGGATTGAGCTCGAGGATGTCCTGCGCGGTGGCGCGGTCAATCTGCTGCGCAGCCGGGTAGGGCAGGAAATGCGAGAGATCGGAACTGATGACGATCAGTGTCTCCGGGCCGCCCCACAGCAGTTCCAGCACCTGGGCCACGTCGGCGGCGCTGGCGTCACCGACCGCCAGTGGCACCAGCGTGAAATCGTCCAGTACCGCTTGCAGGAATGGCAGTTGCACCTCCAACGCATGCTCGCGCGCATGTGCCGGGGCGCTGTTGACCACCTGGCGCAGGTGGCGAATACGGGCGATGGCTGCCTGATCCAGCGCGATATCGCCCAGTGGCGTGGCGAATCGCTCGACGCCCGGCAAGGCCAGGCCGCACACCGGCACCCGATGCACCGGGCCGAGCAGAACAACGCGCTGGATCGTCTTGCGTGCCGCTGAAAGCGCCGCGTAGGCCAATGCCGCGGTGGATCCGGAGTAGATGTACCCCGCGTGCGGAACAATGATGGCCTTTGGCGCGATCGCTGGTGCAGCCTGCCGCGCCGCGGCGGCGTCGGCCAGCAGCGCGGTCACCGTGTCGGTCAGTACTGCCGCGCTCGCCGGATAGAAGGCGCCTGCCACTGCGGGTTCTCGTACACCGACCATATTTGCACCTTCCGGGTTGCCTGAATGTTGCATGCTGCGTCCCTGAGCAGATGATGATGAACCGATCGGGATCAACCCGCAATGGTGTCGCAGTGGCGCCTGCGGCCATCCGGTGTTGTGCGGCGGGGGCAGAGCAGACGCCGGGGTGGGTCGCAATGCGCTATCTTGGCGCCGCGTTTCCGTCAACCCTGCGGCGGTTCGGTGGTACAAACACCCCCATGAAAATTGAAAAAGACACCGCAGTCACGCTGCGTTACAAGATGACAGACGCCGCCCACAAGACGCTGGACGCCGGCCCGGGGCCCATGGTTTACCTGCACGGGGGTTACGGCAACACCTTTGTCAAGGTCGAACAGGCGCTCGAAGGACAGGAAAAAGGGTTTCAGACGGTCGTGGCGCTACAGCCGGAAGAGGCCTTCGGCCTGCGCGACGAAGCCCTGTTGCAGACCATCCCGAAGACGGAGTTTCCGCCCGGGGTGAAGGTTGGCGGCACCCTGCATGGCCGGGACGAATCCGGCAGCGAGCACACCTTTCACGTCATCAAGATCAAGGGCGACAAGGTGTTGCTGGACGGTAACCATCCGATGGCGGGCAAGGCGCTGCGCTTCGTCGTGACGGTGACGGATGTGCGCCTGGCAAGCGCGGTCGAGATTGCGCACGGCCATGTGCATGGGGAGCACGGCCACGACCACTGAGCTGGTGTTCTCAGGGCAGCATGATGCCGCGGATCATGAAGTAGATCATGGCGGCCATCAGCCCCGATATCGGCACCGTAATCAGCCAGGCCGCGACGATCCGCGCCAGCGCTGAGCGCTTGACCAGTTCCTCGCGATAGACACCCTTGAGGCCCTTGCGCTCGCGCTTGGTCAGGTGGCTGTCGACAATGGCCTGCTTGCTGGCCTTCAATTCGGCCAGCATGCGGCCTTTCTCGTTGAAGTCGGCCTTGCGGAACCGCGCCAGATACGCCTCGACCACCTCCCGATCATGGCCGGCGTGATGCTCCTCAATCGTGTAGATCATCTTTCCGTAATGGGACTTGATGTATTCGCGCAGGAATCCGACCCCGAACACGGCGCCTACGGCAATATGGGTTGAGCTGACCGGCAGTCCCAGCTGGGACGCGATGATGACGGTGATCGATGCCGCCATGGCGATGCAAAAAGCGCGCATCTGGTCGAGCTCGGTAATGCCGGAGCCGACGGTCTTGATCAGCTTGGGGCCATACAGCGCCAGGCCAAGGGCGATGCCGATCGCGCCAATCATCAATACCCAGACGGGAATCGCGGCCTTGGCCGCGACCGCGCCCTGGGTGATGGCCTCGTTGATCGCTGCCAGCGGCCCGACGGCGTTGGCCACGTCGTTGGCGCCGTGCGCGAAGCTCAGCAGCGCAGCCGAGAAAATCAATGGCATCACGAACAGGCTGTTCACCCCCTGCTTGTCGTTGCTGAGCCCACCCGAGACCGCCGAGATTCGCATCCGCACGAGCAGGTAGGTCAGTACGGCGCAAGTCAGGCCGATGGCCGCGGCCACGGGAAACCCGACCTTCCAGATCTGGCGCAGGCCTTTCATCACCAGGTAGGTGGTGAAAGCCCAGGCCATGAAGGCCAGCAGCACCGGCACCCACTTGCGCGCCGCCGCCATCATGTCCGGCTGGTAGGTGATGGTGCGTTTGATCAGGTACAAAAAGGCGGCGGCGATCACGCCACCGAGCACGGGTGAAATAACCCAGCTGGCGGCGATCTTGCCCACTTCGCCCCAATTGGCGATGTCCCAGCCGCCTGCAGCGATGCCGGCGCCCAGCACGCCACCGACGATGGAGTGGGTGGTCGATACCGGTGCGCCGGAGGCAGTCGCGATATTCAGCCACAACGCGCCTGCGAGCAAGGCGGCGGTCATCAGCCAGATGAATACCTCCTTGTCCATCAGGCTCGACGGCGTGATGATGCCGCTTTTGATCGTGCCGACCACGTCGCCACCGGCTACCAGCGCGCCGGCCATCTCGAAGATGGCCGCCACCAGGATCGCACCGCCCAGTGTCAGTGCCCGGGAGCCGACGGCCGGGCCGACATTGTTGGCCACGTCGTTGGCGCCGATGTTCAGCGCCATATAGCCGCCGATCATGCCGGCGATGACAAGTGAAAAGTGAACCTGGCCGCTACGCGACGTCAGGAACAGGACAATGCCGACCATGAACAGCAGCACCGATCCGACACGGACCATCTCCCGGCGGCGGCTTCCGCCGTTGCCTCCGGTCATCACGAAACGTTCAAAGTCCATTGGAGCATCTCCCCGTCGTTGTTGGCTTCTTGTCCGGCCCTTCAACAGGTTCGGGACGCGAGCCCGTGTCCGTTCGGTCAGTCGATCTTGGCGCCCGAGGCCTTGACCACTTGCGACCACTTTGTGGTCTCGGCGTTGATGAACTTGCCCAATTGTTCAGGCGTGCCACCCACCGGCTCGGCTCCAAGTCCCTTGAAGCGTTCGATCACCTCGGGCTTTTTCAGGATTTTGTCGACTTCGGCTGACAGGCGGTTGACGATCGCCGGCGGGGTTCCGGCAGGCGCCATCAGCACGAACCAGGATTCGGCAGCGTAACCCGGCAAGATGGATGCGATCGGCGGTACGTCGGGCAGTTGAGCGTTGGCTTGTATGCCGGTCACACCCAGCGCGACCAGCTTGCCGGCCTTGATGTGGGGCATGGCAGAGGGCAGGTTGTCGATCGCCATCTGGGTCTGGCCGGACATCAGGTCGAGCAGCATCGGGCCGCTGCCGCGGTACGGGATGTGGGTCACGAATATGCCGGCGCGGTTCTTGAACAATTCGGTCGACAGGTGGCCGGTCGTGCCGTTGCCCGGCGAGCCGTAGGACAGCGTGCCCGGTTTCTTCTTGGCGATGGCGATCAGTTCCGCGAGTGACTTGGCACCCAGAGCCGGGTTGACTACGAGCACGTTGGGCACACGGACGACGAAAGACACCGGAGCGAAGTCCTTCGCGCCGACGTTGCCACCGGCGCCCCCCTTGTTGTCGACGATGAAGCTCTGCTTCATGGCCTTGGTCAATTCGTCGGCAATGACGCGGCCGGTGATGTCCGTTGTGCCGCCAGCGGCGAAAGGCACGACGATCCGTACCGGTTTCGCTGGCCAGTCCGATTGCGCCGATGCGGCCCCCGAAACGGTGATGGTCGCGGACAGCAACAGCAGTTTCCAGGTTGCGAGTTTCATGGTGGGTTCTCGAGAAGCGCGCGATGGAGCGAGGGGTTGGTGTTGTCGCATTGGCCCGGGGGCGCCAATGGACGCAATTTGTGACGCCAAGGGATGATAAAGGACATGGCTGGTGCACCCGCAAGGCATGCCGCTGGCGGGCCGGTCGATGATGATGACCGCGCCCCTTCCTGCGAACGTCCGGTCGTGGCATCCGCTGCAAATGGTGGGTGCCGGCGACCGCGTTGCATCTTTCCCCTATTTGCAGGATAACGCCACAGGCTGATGCAAGACCGGCGTTACCATCCGTAACGACGCAATCCATGCGTCGAATGATCAACAAGGTCCATATGCGCGATGCACAGGAACTGGCTGTCGACTCGGTGATGGAGTCGCCCGTTGGGGCGGCCGCGCTGACGCGGCAGATGGCGATCCGTTTTACCGGGTCCGGCAGCGAATATTTCCGCATCTGGATCGTCAACCTGCTGCTGGTGCTGGTGACACTGACGTTGTATTACCCCTGGGCCAAGGTCCGCCGACTGCGCTACTTTTGCGGCAACACGCTGGTCGATGGCGCGCCGCTCGGGTTCCATGGCAATCCGCTCAAGATGCTGCGCGGTTACCTGCTGGTGGGACTATTGTTCGCGCTGTATTCGCTGGCGGGGAGTTTTTCGGCTGTCGCGGGTCTACTGGCGCTGGTATTCGTGGCGGCCATTGCACCGGCCTTGCTGAAATCGTCGATGCGGTTCCGCCTTGCCAATACGAGTTGGCGTGGCATGCGTTTTATATTCAGCGGCACGGTGGCCGGGGCCTACCGCGCCATGCTGCCATTGTTTGTGCCGGGTCTGCTGATTGCCGGCGTAGCGCCGTGGGTCGTGAACCCGCAAAAGCCCCCGGTGTGGTATGGGGCACTGATGCTGGGTGTGGGGCTGAGTACGCTGGCGGTGCTGCCCTGGCTATTTTGGAGGCTCAAGCGCTACCAGCATGAAAACTATGGACTGGCATCGCTGCAGACGGGGTTCAAGGCCACCGTGGGATCGTTCTACATGCTGGCGCTCAAGGCCATGGGGGTGTCACTGCTCATGACCCTGCTGGTGGCGGCCCTGGCAGGCATTTCGATGTACTTGACACTGGACGGCCTTCGCACTGGCCTGCAGCTGACCGGCTGGTATGTCGTGCCCGGGTTGCTGCTCGCTTTCGTGACCACCTACGTCGCTTTCACCGCCTATGTGACGGCGCGGCTGCAAAACCTGGTCTGGACCAAGACCGGCAACCGGTCCATGCGGTTCCTCAGTCATCTGCGTTTTTCCCGGTTGTTCCGGCTCACGCTCAAGAACTGGCTGCTGATGCTGCTGACGCTGGGCCTGTATTGGCCTTTTGCGTCGGTGGCGATCACACGCATGCGGTTGGAGGCCGTCACCATCAAGACGCGGCACGATCCGGCCACGCTGGTCAGCCTGCTGCAGGCGTCCGACGTCGAGGCGGCGGGCGACGCTGCCGGCGATCTGTTCGATATCGACATCGGCTTTTAGATATGTCCATGGGCGGCGACGCGCCGACGGCGCTGGCAGGGACCTGTTTCGACGGCACTCACGCTATCGAGCGCCCTGTCACGCTGCGCCTGGTTGGCGGCGACCTGCATGTGTCGGGGGACGGCATCGACCGTGTCGTCGCTGCCGCCGACCTGCGGTGGCCAGAACCTACCCGCCATGGCGCACGGGTACTGCATTTTGTCCAGGGTGGTTCGGTGCAGTGCGCCGACAGCGCGGCCTGGGATGCCTGGTGCACGGCCAATGGCCGCGCGCCAGGCCTAGTTGCACGCATGCAGGGCAGTTGGCGCTGGGTGCTGTCCAGTGTCGCCGTGCTGGTCGTGCTGGCGTTGGCGTTGCAGCGATGGGGCATTCCAGCGCTGGCCGAGGCAGTGGTTGGGGCGACACCGGCGTCGGTGGAACTGGCCATTGGCGCGTCGGCCCTGGATGCCATCGATCGACTGGTGATGGAGCCGAGCCGATTGCCATTGCCTGAGCAGGCGCGTTTGCGGGCCGCATTTCGGCGCATCACCGAGGCCCAGCCGGCGGGCACGGTGCCGCCCTGGCAACTGGTGTTCCGTCACAGCCGCATCGGGCCGAACGCATTTGCGTTGCCGGGCGGCACGCTGGTCATGACCGACGAACTCGTGGCCTTGTTCAAAGAAGACGATCCAGTGATCCTCGGGGTGTTGGCCCATGAACTGGGTCATGTGCGCCAGCGCCACGGACTGCGCATGCTGGTGCAGGGCACCGTGTTGGCGGGTGTCTCCGCGCTGGTGTTTGGCGACTTCAGCGCGGTCTTCGCCGGTGCGCCGGCGGCTTTGGGCAGTGCCAGTTATTCGCGTGATGCCGAGCGCGAAGCCGACCGGGAGGCAGCGCGCTTGCTCAAGGCCGCCGGAATCTCTCCATTGGTGATGCTGCGGTTTTTCGAGGTGCTGGCCGACAAACTGAAACGCCCTAGGGCGGACGAATCGGACACGGGGAGCGCCTGGAGTGGACTGTCCATTGCGTCCCATCCGGCCGATGCCGAGCGGATCCGCCTATTTCAGGAGCTGGCGCGAGAATGAGCCGCACCCATCGGCCCCGGGGCCACAGACCCCGTAGCCCCGCGCCATCGCGGCCTCACGCAGGCGCCGGCGCTGGCGCTGCGCCTGTTTCGGGCGGCAAACGGGACTCCTGTTCGCGCAGCGCCGTCTTGAGCACCTTGCCGTAGTTGTTCTTGGGCAGGGCCTCGACAAACCGGTAACGCTTGGGCCGCTTGTAGCGCGCAATGTGCGCCAGGCAGTGGGCGTCGAGCTCTGCCACGGTTGCTGGTGCGCGCAGCACCACATAGGCCACCACCGACTCGCCCCATTGCGGGTCGGGCCGGCCGATGACGCTGGTTTCCTGCACGGCCGGGTGCAGCAACAGCGCTTCCTCGATCTCGCGCGGGTAGATGTTGTTGCCGCCGCTGATCAACATGTCCTTGCTGCGGTCGCGCAAGGTCAGAAAACCTTCGTCGTCGAGTGTGCCGATGTCGCCCGTGGCCAGCCAGCCGTCCTGCAGCGCCTCGGCAGTGGCCTGCGGCTGGTTCCAGTAACCGGCCATGACGACTTCGCCCCGCACACAGATCTCACCCACGGCGCCAACCGGCAGCGGCGTGCCTTTGCTGTCACAAATGGCGATCTCCACCATGGGCTGTGCAAAACCGACCGACGCCATGCGTTCACGCCAGCGGGGATGCGCGCGCTGCGCGATCACGCTGGCGGGCAACACGCTGATCGTCATCGGACTTTCACCCTGGCCGTAGATCTGGGCGAAATGCGGGCCGACCACCGACAGCGCATCCTCGATGTCGGCCAGGTACATGGGTGCCCCGCCATAAACGATGGTGGCCAGCCCAGCCGTGTCCGGCCGATGCACGCGGGCCCATTCGACCAGTCGCTTGACAATGGTCGGCGCCGCGAAACACGAGGCATTGCGCCAATGCTTGGCCAGCGCGAAGAACTCGGCGCAATCGAGCGACGGCGCTGTCGGGATGACGTTGACCCCACCATTGAGTACATAGGGCAGGTGGTACAGGCCGCTGCCGTGCGACAGCGGTGCCGGGTGCAGCATGCTGTCGCCGCTGCGCACGGATTGCACGGTTGCGAGGTAGGCCATGGTCATCCAGCGCAGGTTGCGGTTTGTGATGGTCACGCCCTTGGGTTTGCCGGTCGTGCCGCTGGTGTAGAACAGCCAGGCCGCGTCGTCTTCATTGCGCTCTGCGATCGCAGCCGGAGCCGTTTCGTCCTGGCGCAGGAACCCCAATGTCTGGCTCACCCCGCAGGCTGCGCTGTGCGCCGATGCCAGCGTGTCGGCGTGGTCGTTGTCGGCAAGGCAGATGGCCGCGCCGCTGTGCTCCAGGATCCAGGCCGCCTCGCGCGGGTGCAGCCGCGCGTTCATGGGCACCGGCACCGCGCCGGCCCACCAGATACCCCAGAGCAGGGGCAGGTAGTCCGGCAGGTTGTCCATGAACAGGCCGACGCGGTCGCCGACGCCCACACCGCGCTGGTGCAACCAGGCCGCCGTGCGGGCCGCTGCCCGGGCCAGTTCAGCATAGTCGTACGCAATCTGTGTGCCATGCGCGACCGCAGCTGCCGTCGGGTGGATGGCGGCGGTACGCTGCAGCCAGAGCGCCAGGTTCATGGTGTGACTCCTTCGTGGCGAGCATACTGCACCGAAGTGGCGCGGCGCCGACTTGCAGCTGTTGGCGCGCACGCCGGAGTCGAACGGGCAGGGGCCTGGGCACCACAGTGCATCGCCGGGTCGGCGACAGGCCATATGATCTGACGGGATGGCGGCGGCGCTGCTGTCGCGTGTCCATTTCCAACGTAAAGAGAGAGTCGAGTGTCAGCAGTTCCACGTGTCGCGGTCAAGGGTATCGACATCCATTTTGAAGGCGATCATCCGCATACGGTCGTCATGCTGCACGGCTGGCCGGATACATACCGGTTGTGGGATACGACCGTGGCGCACCTGAAAAACCATTTCTGCTGCGTACGATTCACATTGCCGGGCTTCGACACCGGGCTGCCTGCGCGTCCCACCGCGCTGGACGCTATGTGCGAATGGCTGCTGGCCGTCGTCGACCAGGTCAGCCCCGGCTCGCCCGTGACGCTGCTGATGCATGACTGGGGCTGCGTATTCGGCTACGAATTTGCGGCGCGCCACCCGGGCCGGGTATCGCGGATCGTTGCCGTGGATATCGGCGACCACAACAGTGACGCATTGAAACAGGCCTGGTTGCCATCGCAACGCCTGGCGGTGTTCGGGTATCAAGTCTGGCTGGCGCTGGCGTGGATGGTGCGAGGCAGCCTGGGAAACTATATGACCCGCGCGATGGCGCGTATCTTGCGCTGTCGCACGGATCCGGCAGGCATCGGCTGGCAGATGAACTACCCCTATGCCATGCGCTGGTTTGGTGTTGTCAGGGGGCTGTCGCGTGCAGCGCAAGTGCGGCCAGATTGCCCGATGCTGTACATCTATGGCGAGCGCAAGCCGTTCATGTTCCATTCGCCTGAATGGCTGGCCTGGTTGGCGGCGCGCCCGCACAGCGCCACCCAGGGGCTCGCCACTGGCCATTGGGTCATGGTGCAGCAACCGGATGCATTCAACAACTGTGTGCGCGACTGGCTGCAGGCGGGCGCCGCGAAACCCTGAGCTGCGCCGCGTGCGGGGCACGCTTGCTGCGTACCTGCGACAACTGGCCTGCCGGGTTCGCGGCCTACTGCTTCGCTCCGAGGGCCTGCGCCCGCTCGCGCGACGTTTCGCGCTCCGCCGCGTCATCCCTGGTCTGTGTCGGCCAGCCCTGCAGGTGCTGCATCGACACGGCGCACAACGCATTGATCCACTCCGGCTGGTCATTCAGGCAACTGATGTAGTGGAATTCCTTGCCACCAGCGCCCAGGAACGCCGCCTTGCCCTCCATCGCAATTTCCTCCAGCGTTTCCAGACAGTCGCTGGTGAAGCCGGGGCACACTACGTCCACCCGCCCCAGCCCGGCACGCCCCAGTTTGACCAGGCTCGGTTCGGTGTATGGATCGAGCCATTTGGCCCGGCCCAGGCGCGACTGGAACGTCACCATGTAGTCATCCTTCGACAGACCCAGGCGGTCCGCCAGCAGGCGGGCAGTCTTGTGGCACTCGCAGTGGTAGGGGTCACCCAGCGTCAGGCTGCGCTGGGGAATGCCGTGAAAACTCATCACCAGTTTGTCACCCCGCCCGTGTGTCTGCCATTGCCTGCGGATGTGCTTGACCAATGCCTCGATGTAGGCCGGATCGTCATGGTAGTGGTTGATGAAGCGCAACTCGGGGATCAGCCGTGTACGTGCGGCCCAGGTATAGACGGCGTCAAACACGCTGGCCGTCGTGGTGGCCGAATATTGGGGGTAGGCCGGCACCACCAACACGCGGGTCACGCCTTCGGCCTTGAGTGCGTCGAGTTGCTCGGCAATCGATGTCTTGCCATAACGCATCGCATGGCGCACCAGCACCGGATGGCCCCGCTGCGCCAGCCAGCCTTGCAGCAAGAGAGCCTGCTTTTCAGTCCAGAGGCGCAGCGGTGAGCCGCCCTCGGCCCAGATGCTGGCGTATTTTGCGGCCGATTTGGCGGGCCGAAACCGCAGGATGATGCCGTGCAGTATGAGCATCCACAGCAAACGCGGTATTTCAACCACCCGCGCATCGCTCAGGAATTCGGCCAGGTAGCGCCGTACTGCCGGCGTGGTCGGCGCGTCCGGCGTGCCCAGGTTGCAGTAAAGAATGGCACAACGCGCTGGTTGTCCATGGGTGTAGGAGGGTTCTTTTTGGAATCGAGGTGTAGCCATGCTGTATTCTCCCGCAGCTATGCTGGACTTAACGCGCATCAGGGCTATTGGCCTGGACCTGGACGACACCTTGTGGCCGATTTGGCCCACCATTACCCGCGCAGAGGCGCAGATGGTGGCGTTTTTGCAGTCCCGTGCGCCGGGCAGTGCGGGCATGTTCGCCGATCCGCAGCGCCGGCAGGCGCTGCGTGATGGGGTCGTGCGCGAGCGCCCGGACCTGAGCCACAACATGAGCGCGTTGCGCCAGGAGTGCATTCGGGTCGCGCTGCGCGACAGCGGGGAGGACGCGGCGCTGGCCGAGCAGGCATTTGCGGTTTTTTTCGAGCACCGCATGCAGGTCACCCTGTTTGCGGACGCGTTGCCAGCGTTGGCCTACCTGGCGTCACGTTATCCAATCGTGGCCGTATCCAATGGCAATGCCGATATCCACCGGGTCGGTATCGGGCATCATTTCACGGCCACCGTCAGTGCGCATATTTTTGGTGTCGGCAAGCCCGATGTGCGGATCTTTCAGGCGGCGGCCAGCGCGGCTGGCGTGTTGCCGCATGAAGTGCTGCATGTCGGGGACGATCCGGCACTGGATGTGCTTGGCGGGCTCAACGCCGGCATGCAGACGGTCTGGGTGAACCGCGACGGCCACGCATGGAAACACGAAGCGCAGCCGCACGCCAGCGTGTCCGACCTGCACCAACTGTGCGCGCTGTTGACGCCCCCGGGTTGAGTCGGGTGGGTCACAGAACCGTCCCGCTGGCGCAGCACAATGCGCATGCGTGCCCGTCAGGGCGACTGCCTCCCTGATTGTCAACACCTGGATAGGAGTACCACACCATGTGGCGACCATTTTTGAACCGGCTTGCGCGACTTGGTGCGCTGGGCACGTGCCTGTGCCTGGGCTTGGCCACGGCGCAAGTGCCGACGTCGGCCTACCCTGAGCGGGCAGTGCGGATCGTGGTGCCGTTTTCGCCAGGCGCCGGTACCGATGCGATGGGCCGACTGATGGCCCGGAAGCTGGGTCAGGTCATGGGCGGCAGTTTCGTGGTTGAAAACCGCGCGGGCGCCTCGGGCGCGATCGGCGCCCAGCATGTGGCGCAGCAGCCACCGGATGGGTATACCTTGCTGCTCGTGGCCTCCCCGTTCACCACGGTTGCCGCATCCTTGCCCAGCGCGGGTTACGATCCGCTGCGCCAGTTCGCGCCGATCGGCATGATCGCCACCGGACCACTGGTCTGGGCGACCAACAACACGCTGCCGGTCAACGACCTGCGCGAGATGGTGGCGTTGGCGAAACGCAAGCCCGGCGCGCTGAACTACGGTTCCGCCGGCTCCGGTGGTGTCAATCACCTGGTGCTGGAGCTGCTCAAGTCACGTACCAGCACCTACATCACGCATATTCCGTATCGCGGTATGGCGCCGGCCATCCTGGACATGATCTCCGACCAGGTACAACTGGTCACCGGCTCCGTTTCTGCACTGCTGCCGTTCATCAGGGATGGTCGGATCAAGCCGCTCGCGGTCACCAGCGCCCGACGCTCCCATGCCTTGCCGAACGTACCGAGCATGACCCAGTCAGGATTTGCCGGTTTCGATGTGGTGAACTATTTCGCACTCGCGGCGCCGACAGGCACGCCGCAGGCGATCGTCAAGCGGCTCAATGCCGCGATCCGGCAGATTGTCGCCATGCCGGACGTCCAGGCGCGTTTCACGGCTGATGCGATGGACGCTGCTGCAGGATCCCCGGCGCAGCTTGGTCAATTCATCGAAACCGATTACCGCGCCTGGCGCAACGTCGTCACGACCCAGAACCTCAGGATCGAGTGACGGAAATGCCGGCGCGCACTGCGCCTTCGAGCGTGGAAGGGTAGGGGCCGTCGACATAGTCGCCGACCGCCAGCAGGCCCGGTGCGATCTCCATGGGAGGGCGGCGCAGACCGGGTGCGCACACCAGCGTGGCACGTTTTTCAACCACGGTGCGGAGCGGCTGCAGCGCGAGACCGAGCTGCAGCCGGGCCTGCGCCAGCACCTGTGACTGCAACGCGTCGCGATCGCCCTGGCTGGCGCTGACAACGAAGGCCAGCAGGCCGGGCGGGCCACCGAGTTGTCCCCGGTCGAAGACGAACTGTGCTGGTGACGGGGTGTCGGCGTCTGCGCCACTACGCAATGCGAGCATGGGCCTGGCCAGCACCGCGCCCCGGCCCCATGCGTAGACGGTCGTGATGGCCGCGTGCGGCAGGGCGCGGGTCGTGTCTGCCCATGTCCGTATGGCCTGCGCGGTTTGCGCCGCGACATGCCCCATGCTGGCGTCGAGCACATGCAATGCGTCCGGCGCTGCCGTGGCCAGCACCACCCGGTCGACGTCGGTGCCATCGACACGCCATCGTGTGCCATCGTGTTCCAGATGCCGGACGCGGCTGGCGGTGCGCACCGGGTGTCCACGGGCCGCCAACCAGCGTGCGGCGGCGTCCGGAAACAATGTGCTCAGGTCGACGCGTGGCAGCAGCAGATTGGACCCGTTGCGCGCGCCGAAGACCGCGTCCCGCATCACGGTCAGGAACACCTGGCCGCTGGACCCGTTGGCCTGTGTGTTGAGGGCCGACACGCACAGCGGCTCGATCAGCTCGGCGATCACGCGCGGGCTCAAGGAGCTGCATAGCTGCGCGACCGTCAGCGTTGGGGCACAGCAAAAACCGTCCAGTCGCCAGCGCAGGGCGACCCGCGCCAGAGCGAACTTGTCGGCCAGGCTCCAGCCGCGTGCAGACACGATGCCGGCGAGTGCGTCCAGCGGCGCTGGCCAGGTGGTGAACCGGATGCCGCCGCCGTCCGGGAACTGCAATGTCAATGGCAGGCGCAACAACAGTTGCGTCGGCTCCAGGCCGACGTGGCACATCATGCGCAGGGTTTCGGTGTAGGCCCCGATCAGTATGTGCTGACCATTGTCCAACAGGGTCTCGCTGCCGTCGGGCAAGCGCACGGGCAGTGCGCGGGCCCGTCCCCCCAGCGTGCGGCCGGCCTCCCAGACGCTGACAGAGTGACCGGCCTCGGCGGCGCTGACCGCAGCGGCCATGCCGGCCCAGCCTGCGCCGATGACGGCCGTCTTCATCGGATGCGGCTAGTATTCAGACACAGAAGTATCTGAACAAAATGAAAGTGATGGATTCGCGCGCAGGGCAAGGCGCAAACCGCAGTCATAGCCATAGCTATGGCGAGGATTTGCAACGCGGCCATGGGTGCGAAGACGCGCTTTCATGTTCCGATACCTCTGGGTCTGAGTACTAGACACGCCCGAGCGCCTGTACCCGCCAGGCCAGCCAGAACTTGCGCAATGGCGTCAGGCTGACGCGCTGGTTCAGCACCGCGAAGTCGTCGCGCTCGATCTCGCGCAGCAAGGTGCGGTAGATGCTGGCCATCATCAGGCCCGGTTTCTGGGTGCGCCGGTCGACAGCCGGGAGCATTGCAAAGGCCTCGTCGTACAGGCCGTGCGCGCGTGCAGCCTGGAACTGCATCAGGCGCGTAAATCGCTGCGCGAACTCCGGCGTCGCATCGCGCTTGAGAATTTCGTGCGTCTTGACGTCGAAACGCTGCAACTCATCGACCGGCAGGTAGATGCGGCCACGCATGGCGTCTTCACCGACATCGCGAATGATGTTGGTCAGCTGCAATGCCTCGCCCAGTTTGTGGGCGTAGTCGGTGGTTGCCGGGTCGGTCTGGCCAAAGATGCTCGCCGCCACTTCGCCCACTACGCCGGCGACCAGATGGCAATACCGCTGCAGCGCGGTGTAGTCGAGATAGCGGTTCTGCTGCAGGTCCATCTGGCAGCCGTCGATCACGGCCAGCAAGTGGCGCGGCGCGATGTGGAACTCGCCGGCCAGCGGCATCAGGGCCCGCATGACCGGATGGCTGGGCTCGCCTGCGAACGACTTCGCCACCTCCGATTGCCACCATGCGAGCTTGGTCGCCGCAACGCCCGGATCGACCATCTCGTCCACCACGTCGTCGACTTCGCGGCAGAACGCGTAGAACGCGGTGATCGCGGCGCGTCGCGTCTTGGGCAGAAACAGGAACGCATAGTAGAAACTACTGCCCGAGGCGGCCGCCTTTTGCTGCACATATTCCTGCGGATTCATTGGACTCCCCTCCGTGCTGCAGGGACCGGCCAGCAGGCCCGCCAGAGCAGGATGGGCAGGTCGCGTTTGCCCACCTGCGGCCGCTTGCGCCAGCTGGCGTGGTCGATCTGCTCGATCTTCTCGAGGATGCGCAGGCCGCCCTGGACGACCAGTCGCAGTTCCCAGCCGGCCCGGCCCGCAATGGCGCGGGCCAGTGGGGCACCCTGGTGCATGCGTTCGCGCGCGTCGTTGCAATAGGCGGCGACCATCCGGCTGGCCGCCTGGCTTGTTGCATCGCGCTGCAGGTCGGCCTCGGTGACGCCGTGCCGGGTCATCTGTTCGGCGCTGGGGTACCAGCGGTTGCGGGCAATATCGCGTCCGATGTCCTGCCAGAAGTTGATCAGTTGCAGTGCCGTGCAGATCTGGTCACTGCGCTGCAACGACTGTGCGTCGTGCATGCCGTACAGGTGCAGCAGAAGGCGACCGACCGGGTTGGCCGATAAGCGGCAATAGGCATGGAGCTCGGCGTCGCTCTGGTAGCGGCGCCCGGTCGCCGTGTAGCGGACGTCCTGTTCGAAGGCGTCCAGCAGTTGACCGAGCAAGGTGATGGGGAGCTGGAATTGCCCGATCATCCGGCCCAGTGGTTCGAACACGGTCGGCCAGCGCCCCGAGTGGGCTTGCCCACGGCCGGTGCGCAGCAGGTCGTCGCGGTATTGCGCCAGTTCGGCCAGCCTGGTCGCGGCGTCCAGGTCACCTTCGTCGGCGATGTCGTCTGCGGTGCGCGCGAACCAGTAAATCGCCGCGATCGGCGCGCGCAGCGCTGGCGGACACAACCACGACGCAACCGGGAAGTTCTCGTAGTGCTCGGATGGGGCTCGGTAGATGCTGACGGCGCTGTTCACGGGCGCATTGTCGCTTGACAATTTGGATCGTTTCACATAGATTACTGACCCATTAGTCATTAATAGGTGCCGCGCGTTTTGCAGCGGTTCTCCATGCGAATATTTGCCAATTTTGGGCCAACTCTGGTGTTGGCCCCGCTGCTTGCTGTCGGTCTGGTTGCATGTACCAAGCCCGTTCCGATGGAGGAGCCGGTTCGCGCAGTGAAGTTGCTGACCGTGCAAACCGGCAAGATGCAGTCTGAATCCGAGTTTGCCGGGGAAGTCCGTGCCCGTACCGAGCTGCGTCTGGGTTTCCGGGTGCCGGGCAAGCTGGTGCGCCGGCAGGCGGAGGTCGGTCAACGGGTCAAGGCAGGTGATGTATTGGCGCAACTGGATCAGCAGGACTTCAAACTGGCCATCGACGCGGTGCGGGCCCAGCTGAGCGCGGCGACGATCAATCGGGATCTGGCCGCGGCGGAGGTCCGGCGTTCCAGGTCGCTCAAGGCGCAAAATTTTATCAGCGGCGTGGAACTCGACCGGCGCCAGGCGGCTCTGGACGCCGCGAGCGCGCAGGTTGAACAGATCCGGGCACAACTCGAGACGCAGACCAACCAGTCCGGCTATGCCAACCTGGTCGCCACCACGTCCGGCATCGTGACTGCGGTCGAGGCCGAACCCGGCCAGGTGGTCGCTGTTGGTACCCCGGTCGTTCAAATCGCTCAGGACGGTCCGCTGGAGGTGGTGTTCTCGGTGCCTGAGGGCAGTGTCGCCGCCTTGCCGGTGGGCAGCCAAGCCGAGGTGCGGCAGTGGGCCAGCAATACGGTGATGTCCGGCGTGGTACGCGAAAAGGGCGCGTTGGCTGATCCGGTAACGCGCACGTTCCAGATTCGGTTGGCGCTCGATCCCGCGGTTAAGCTGCCGCTGGGCTCGACCGTCACCGTGGTGCCGCAGGCCTTGTCGGCGAAGGGGCTCGCGGCGATCAAGTTGCCCACCAGTGCGCTGATGCATGACCAGGGCGGTTCGGCGGTATGGGTGCTGGAGCCGGCCTCAATGACGTTGCGTGCACAACCGGTGGTGGTTCTCGTGGCCGATGGCAACGAGGCCGTGATCGCGTCCGGTCTGGCGCCGGGCATGCAGGTTGTTGCCGCCGGCGTGCACGTGTTGACGGCGGGGCAGAAAGTCACAGTGTATGCGCCGCGGTCGTCGTCCGGTGCGCCAGTTCAGGTAACCGCTGCCGGGGCGGTCGGCCCGGTTGCAGCCGCTTCTTCCGCGAAGTGACGCGGCCATGTCGCAGCTGACACCCAAGCCCGGGTTCAATCTCTCCAGGTGGGCGCTGGAGCATGCCGCACTGACGCGTTACCTGATGGTAGTGCTGATGGTGCTCGGTTTTGCCGCCTACTTCCAGCTCGGCCAGGACGAGGATCCGCCGTTCGCGTTCCGGGTCATGGTGGTGCGGGTGTTCTGGCCCGGTGCCACGGCGCAGCAGATGGCCGAACAGGTCACCGACAAGATCGAGCGGACGCTGCAGGAAGTGCCGGGTTCGGACAAGATCCGCAGCTACTCCAAGCCAGGAGAGTCGCTGATTCAATTCCAGCTCAAGGATTCGACCCGTGCCGCTGTCGTTCCCGATGCCTGGTATTCGGTCCGTAAACGGGTCGCCGACATGGCCGGCAGCCTGCCGGCCGGTGTGCGTGGGCCGTTTTTCAACGACGATTTTGGCGACGTGTACGGCGTGATCTATGCGCTGGAGGCCGACGGCTTCAGTAATGCCGAGGTCAAGACATTTGCCGACGATGTGCGCCAGCAGTTGTTGCGGGTGGCCGATGTCGGCAAGGTCGAGCTGTTCGGAGTCCAGGACGAGAAGGTTTATATAGAGGCTTCGCAGAAGCGCCTGTCACAGCTGGGGCTGGACATGAACCAGGTGCTCGCGCAGTTGAACCAGCAAAACGCGGTGGAGGGCGCCGGTATTGTGCAGACCCCGCTGGACACGGTGCAGGTGCGCGTGGCGGGCCAGTTCGGCTCCCTGGAACAGTTGCGCGACATGCCGATCCGGGGGCGTTCGGGCAGCATGCTCCGGTTGTCGGACATCGCCTCGGTGACCCGCGCCTACGTGGATCCGCCACAGGTGCTGGTACACCACCAGGGCCGGCAGGTGATCGCTCTGGGGGTGTCGATGGCCAAGGGCGGTGACATTATTGCGCTGGGCAGGTCGCTCAAGGTGGCTACGCAGAACATAGCGTCGCGTCTGCCAGCCGGCATAAAACTGGTGCAGCTGCAGGATCAGCCGCAATCGGTAGCGAGTTCGGTCAACGAATTCGTGGCAGTGCTGGTCGAGGCCATCCTGATCGTGCTGGTGGTCAGTTTCGTTAGCCTGGGTTTGCACCGCAGGCCGGGTCAGACACCGTGGTACCGCCGGTATTACATCGACATGCGTCCCGGATTGATCGTCGGCATATCCATTCCACTGGTGCTGGCCGTGACCTTCATCGGCATGTATTTCTGGGGCATCGGACTGCATAAAATCTCGCTCGGTTCACTGATCATCTCGCTCGGACTGCTGGTAGACGACGCGATCATTGCCGTCGAGATGATGGTGCGCAAGCTCGAGGAGGGTTATGACAGGGTCCGCGCTGCCACCTTCGCCTACGACATCACCGCGATGCCGATGCTGACCGGCACACTGATTACTGCCACCGGCTTTCTGCCGATCGGCATCGCGCGGTCGGTCACCGGTGAGTACACCTTTGCCATATTCGCCGTGACGGTGCTCGCGCTGGTGGTGAGCTGGTTCGTGTCGGTGTTTTTCGTGCCCTACCTCGGGACCCTGTTGCTCAAGGCGCCGTCACACCTGCAGCAGTCGCAGGCCCCGCTTAGCGGCACCGATCTGGTGGCACTGGAAGCGGCCACGGCCGACGAGCCGTATGCGCGCACCGTCAAGTTCACATCGCCGGGGCATGGCGAGCAGGCGGCAACGCCGCACGAGAGTTTCGACAGTCCGTTTTACAACCGGTTTCGCGTCGTGCTGCAGTGGTGTGTCCGCCACCGCTGGATCACGATCGCTGTGACCGTGCTGACGTTCGCGCTGGGCGTCGTCGGCATGGGTCGCGTCCAGCAGCAGTTTTTTCCGGATTCCAGCCGGCCCGAGATCATGGTCGACCTCTGGTTTGCCGAAGGCACGTCGATCGCCGCCAATGAGGCGGTGACGCGGCGCGTCGAGCAGCGGTTGATGCGCGAGCCGGGTATTTCCACTGTCAGTACCTGGATCGGTTCCGGCGTACCCCGGTTCTACCTGCCGATCAACCAGATATTTCCCCAGTCCAACGTCTCGCAGCTGATCGTGATCCCGCAGGATCTGGCGGTACGCGAGTCGTTCCGGGCGCGATTGCCGGCGCTGATGGCGCAGGAGTTTCCCGAGGTGCGCGCGCGCGTCACGGTGCTGGCGAACGGCCCGCCAGTGGCCTATCCGGTGCAGTTCAGGGTGGTGGGACCGGAGCCCTACCAATTGCGCGCCTATGCCGATGCGGTGAAGACCGTGATGCGCGAGAACCGCAACATGCGTGGCGTCAACGACAACTGGAACGAGTTCGTCAAGGTGTTGCGGCTGGATGTCGACCAGTCCAAGGCGCGGGTCATGGGCGTGACCAGCCAGGCGATTGCGCAGTCGTCGCGCACGATGCTGAGCGGCACCCGCGTGGGTGAGTTCCGCGAGGGCGACAAGACGATCGATATCGTGCTGCGCCAGCCGCTGGAGGAACGTGCGCAATTGACCGATCTGCGCAACGCCTATCTGCCTACAGCAACCGGCGGCACCATACCGATCGCGCAGTTGGTGCGACCCTCGCTGGACTGGGAACCCGGGGTCCTGTGGCGCGAGAACCGCGATTACGCGATCACCGTGCAAGGCGACATCGTCGAGGGCCTGCAGGGCGCCACGGTCACCAATGAACTGCTTCCGGCGTTGCGCGCGCTCGAGGCGCAATGGGCCGGTGCCGGCGCCAACGGTTACCGGATCGTCGTGGCCGGTGCGGTCGAGGAAAGCAGCAAGGGTTCGGCGTCGATCATTGCCGGTGTGCCGATCATGCTGTTCATCACGTTCACGCTGCTGATGCTGCAGCTGCATAGCTTCAGTCGGGCTGTGCTGGTGTTTCTCACCGGGCCGATGGGTATTGCCGGTGTGGCGGGGGCGCTGCTGATTTTCAACCGTCCGTTCGGTTTCGTGGCCTTGCTGGGGGTGATTGCGTTGATGGGCATGATTCAGCGCAATTCAGTGATCCTGATCGACCAGATCGAACAGGACCGGGCTGCGGGCATTCATCCGTGGGACGCGATCATCGAAAGTACCGTGCGGCGGCTGCGCCCGATCGTGTTGACGGCCGCTGCGGCGGTGCTGGCGATGATTCCGTTGTCGCGATCGGTTTTCTGGGGGCCGATGGCCGTGGCCATCATGGGTGGCCTGATCGTTGCCACTGTGCTGACCCTGCTGGCGCTACCGGCCATGTACGCGGCCTGGTACCGGGTTCGGCCAGGTCCCGCAAGCGCGGGTTAAAATAATGGGTTGATGAATTCTAGGGGCGGCCCGGTGGCCACCCCTATTTGTTTTCAGGCGCGGGTGGCGAAATTGGTAGACGCACCAGGTTTAGGTCCTGACGTCCGCAAGGATGTGGGGGTTCGAGTCCCCCCCCGCGCACCAGGAAAAACCCTTGATCCGGACAGATCCTGAACTGACCACGTGAGGGGTAATCCCTGGGGTCGGGCAAACGTCTGCATGGGTTGATTTGATGGGCGAGACGATCGCCTGTGGCATGACATATTTGGAGAAACAACATGGCTGTTACTGTAGAGACCCTCGAAAAACTCGAGCGCAAGATGACGTTGACCTTGCCGGTGACGGCGATCCAGTCCGAAGTCGACACCCGCCTGAAGCGGCTGGCCAAGACGGTCAAGATGGACGGTTTCCGTCCTGGCAAGGTGCCGATGACCGTGGTGGCGCAACGTTATGGCTATTCGGTCCATTACGAAGTCATGAACGACAAGGTCGGCGAGGCGTTTTCCAGCGCTGCCAACGAAGCCAAGCTGCGCGTTGCGGGCCAGCCGCGAATCACCGAAAAGGAAGGCGCGCCGGAAGGCGAGCTGGCGTTCGACGCCGTCTTCGAGGTGTTTCCGGAAGTCAAGTTGGGTGACCTTGCCACCGCCGAAGTGGAAAAACTTTCGTGTGAAGTGACGGCAGAGGCGATTGACAAGACGCTCGACATCCTGCGCAAACAGCGCCGCACCTTCGCGCAGCGTCCGCAGGATGCGGCAGCGCAGGTGACCGACCGAGTGTCGGTCGACTTCGAGGGCAAGATTGACGGCGAACCATTCGATGGCGGCAAGGCCGAGGACTTCCAGTTCATCCTGGGCGACGGCCAGATGCTCAAGGAGTTCGAAGACGCCACGACCGGCATGAAGACCGGCGAGAGCAAGACCTTTCAGCTCGCGTTCCCAGCCGACTACCACGGTAAGGATGTGGCTGGCAAGACGGCCGATTTCATGGTCTCGGTCAAGAAGATCGAAGCAGCCCACCTGCCGGAAGTCAACGAGGCGCTGGCCAAGTCGCTGGGCATCGAAGAGGCAACCGTTGACGGGCTGCGCGCCGACATCCAGAAGAACCTGGAGCGCGAGGTGAAATTCCGCCTGCTGGCGCGCAACAAGCAAGCAGCCCTGGACGCGATGGCGGGGGTGGCAGAGCTCGACCTGCCCAATGCCAGCGTGCAGTCCGAATTGCAGCGCTTGATCGAGAATGCACGCGCCGACCTTAAACAGCGCGGTGTCAAGGATGCCGACAAGGCGCCCATTCCGGAAGAAATCTTCAAGCCACAGGCGGAGCGCCGTGTTCGCCTTGGCCTGGTGGTTGCCGAACTGGTGCGTTCCAACGAGCTGCAGGCCAAGCCGGAGCAGATCAAGGCGCATATCGACGAGTTGTCTGCCAGCTACGAAAAACCGGCTGAGGTGGTGCGCTGGTATTACGGCGATGCCAAACGCATGGGCGAGGTCGAGGCGATCGTGATCGAGAACAACGTGACCGATTTCATCCTGTCGCGTGCAAAAGTCTCCGACAAGGCGATTGCCTTCGACGACTTGATGGGTCAGGGATAAAGTCGCGTGCCACGGCCTTGCAGTGGCTGTGCCAGGCCCCATATATCGCAAGGCGGTCACCATGGCGGTGGCCGTTTGATTTGGAGACGACATGAACTTTGAAAACCACACCATGCAACCGCAGGGCCTGGGCATGGTGCCCATGGTCATCGAACAGTCAGGACGTGGAGAGCGCTCCTACGACATCTACTCGCGCCTTCTCAAGGAGCGGGTCATTTTTCTGGTCGGCCCCGTGAACGATCAGACCGCCAACCTTGTGGTGGCGCAGTTGTTGTTTCTCGAAAGCGAGAATCCCGACAAGGACATCTCGTTCTACATCAATTCCCCCGGCGGATCGGTGTCGGCCGGCATGGCGATCTTCGACACGATGAACTTCATCAAGGCCGATGTCTCCACGTTGTGTGTCGGTTTCGCCGCCAGCATGGGCGCTTTCCTGCTGGCCGCCGGCGCCAAGGGCAAGCGGTTTTCGCTGCCTAACTCGAAGGTCATGATCCACCAACCCTCGGGCGGAAGTCAGGGTCAGGCCACGGAGATCGAAATTCAGGCGCGGGAGATCCTCAAGACGCGCGAGCAGCTCAACAAGATATTGGCCGAGCGCACGGGTCAGCCGCTTGAGCGCATCGCGCGAGATACCGAGCGCGACTACTACATGTCGGCCGATGAAGCCAAGGAGTACGGTGTCGTCGACCAAGTCATATCGAAGCGCACCTGAGCGGGCGTTGCCGGTTATCCACATTGGCTCCGCGGTACTGAAGATCCGCGGGGCGTTAGCTACCCGGATTTCGGTATCATGTCAATACCATTTGAAAGGGCGTTGATTACATGGCCGAGAAAAAAGGCACCTCCAGCGAGAAGACACTGTATTGCTCGTTTTGCGGCAAGAGCCAGCATGAGGTCAAGAAGCTGATTGCCGGGCCGTCGGTGTTTGTCTGCGACGAATGCATCGAGTTGTGCAATGAGATCATCCGTGACGAACTGCCTGCGGGCACGGTTGCCAAGGATGCGCGGGGTGATCTGCCGACCCCGGCAGAGATCAAGACCAACCTCGACAACTACGTGATCGGGCAGGAGCCTGCCAAGCGGACGCTGGCGGTGGCGGTATACAACCACTACAAGCGCCTGCGGCACAAGGAAAAAGCCAAGAAGGACGACGTCGAGCTGTCCAAGAGCAACATCTTGCTGATCGGCCCGACCGGCTCCGGCAAGACCCTGCTGGCGCAGACGCTCGCGCGCATGCTCGACGTGCCCTTCGTCATGGCCGATGCCACCACGTTGACCGAAGCCGGTTACGTGGGCGAAGACGTCGAGAACATCGTGCTTAAACTGTTGCAGAGCTGCAATTACGAGGTGGAACGGGCCCAGCGTGGCATCGTGTACATCGACGAGATCGACAAGATTTCACGCAAGTCCGACAACCCGTCGATCACCCGTGACGTGTCGGGTGAGGGTGTGCAACAAGCTTTGCTCAAGCTGATCGAAGGCACGATGGCCAGTGTGCCTCCCCAAGGCGGGCGCAAGCATCCCAACCAGGACTTCGTCCAGGTCGATACGACCAACATTCTGTTCATCTGCGGTGGTGCGTTTTCCGGCCTCGAGAAGGTGATCGAGAACCGCACGGAAGCTTCCGGCATCGGCTTTGGCGCCGCCGTCAAGAGCAAGTCGCAACGCAGCGTGACTGAACTGTTCAAGGACGTCGAGCCGGAAGACCTGATCAAGTTCGGACTGATTCCCGAACTCGTGGGGCGTATGCCGGTGGTGGCGACGCTGGCCGAACTGAGCGAAGACGCGCTGGTGCAGATCCTGCTGGAACCCAAGAACGCGCTGGTCAAGCAATACGGCAAGCTGTTTTCGATGGAGGGGGTCGAGCTTGAAGTCCGTCCCTCGGCGCTCAAGGCCATTGCCCGCAAGGCGTTGACCCGCAAGACAGGCGCCCGTGGCCTGCGCTCGATCATGGAGCAGTCGTTGATCGACACGATGTTCGACCTTCCGAATGCCACCAACGTCGAGAAAGTCGTTGTGGATGAGTCAACCATCGAAGAGAACAAGCCGCCGCTGCTCGTATACAGGGAACTCGCCAAGAAGGCCTGAATCCGATTCTTTGTGTGATCTGACGGGTTTTCCAACCGGTGTAGCCGGTTTTCATTGTCTGCACGCAATTCATAATGGTTACGGGTTGAAATTTTCAACGTGCCATCCATGTTGAATTGGTAACCACCAAAAAGGTCTCTCTCATGTCCGGATCCACTATGCTCCCCGCCGTACCGATCGACTTGCCGCTGCTGCCGCTGCGGGACGTTGTCGTATTCCCGCACATGGTCATTCCACTGTTCGTGGGTCGGCCCAAGAGCATCAAGGCGCTCGAGGCTGCCATGGAAGCCGAGCGGCGCATCATGCTGGTAGCCCAGAAGGCTGCTGCCAAGGACGATCCGCTGGTGTCCGACATGTTCGACGTCGGTTGTGTTGCGACCATATTGCAGATGCTCAAATTGCCCGACGGCACCGTCAAGGTGCTGGTTGAAGGGCAGCAACGGGCTACGGTCAACAAGATCGAGGAAGGCGAGTCGCATTTCTCGACCAATGTCACCCCGGTTCAGCCTGCAGCCGAGGCGGCATCCGGTGCGCGTGGCGCAGCCAGCGAGATCGAGGCGTTGCGGCGCGCGGTCATGCAACAGTTCGACCAGTACGTCAAGCTCAACAAGAAAATTCCGCCGGAGATACTTACCTCGATTTCCAGCATTGATGATGCCGGCCGTCTTGCGGACACGATTGCAGCGCATCTGCCGCTCAAGCTCGAAAGCAAACAGACCGTGTTGGGATTGACTAGCCCCAAGGACCGGCTCGAAAACCTGTTCGAGCAGATCGAGCGCGAGGTGGACATCCTCAATGTCGACAAGAAGATCCGCGGCCGCGTCAAGCGGCAGATGGAAAAGAACCAGCGTGACTTCTACCTGAACGAGCAGGTCAAGGCGATCCAGAAGGAACTGGGCGAAGGCGAAGACGGCGCGGATATCGACGAGATCGAGAAGAAGATCAAGGCCGCGCGCATGCCCAAGGAGGCCTTGAAGAAGGCTGAGGGCGAACTCAAGAAGCTCAAGCTCATGTCCCCGATGTCGGCTGAGGCCGCCGTGGTACGCAACTACATCGAGGTGCTCGCAGGGCTCCCGTGGAGCAGCAAGACCAAGATCAAGCATGACCTGGGCAACGCCGAAGGAGTGCTCAACGAAGATCACTATGGGCTGGACAAGGTCAAGGACCGCATTGTTGAATATCTTGCGGTGCAGCAGCGGGTCGACAAGGTGAAGGCGCCGATCCTGTGCCTGGTGGGGCCCCCGGGTGTCGGCAAGACCTCGCTGGGACAGTCGATTGCCAAGGCGACCGGGCGCAAATACGTCCGGGTAGCGCTCGGCGGCATGCGTGACGAGGCGGAGATTCGCGGTCACCGGCGTACCTACATCGGCGCCATGCCGGGCAAGGTATTGCAGAGCCTGTCGAAGGTCGGAACCCGCAATCCATTGTTCCTGCTCGACGAGATCGACAAACTCGGCACGGACTTCCGTGGTGACCCGTCGAGTGCGCTGCTCGAGGTGCTGGACCCCGAGCAAAATCACAAGTTCGGCGATCATTACGTCGAGGTCGATTTTGACCTCAGCGACGTGATGTTCGTGGCGACCTCCAACTCGATGAACATACCGCCGGCGTTGCTCGACCGCATGGAGGTCATTCGCCTGTCGGGTTACACCGAAGACGAGAAGACCAATATCGCAGTTCGGTACCTGCTGCCCAAGCAGTTGAAAAACAATGGTGTCAAGGACAACGAACTCGAGATTGGCGAAGCGGCGGTGCGCGACATCGTGCGCTACTACACACGCGAGGCTGGCGTGCGTTCCCTTGAACGCGACCTGTCCAAGATCTGCCGCAAGGTGATCAAGGGTCTGCAGCTCAAGAAGATGACCGCCCCGGTCGTCGTGACGCCGGACAACCTGAACGATTTCCTGGGCGTGCGCAAGTACACCTACGGCCGCGCCGAGGACAATGACCAGGTTGGCCAGGTGGTGGGGCTGGCCTGGACCGAAGTTGGCGGTGACCTGCTGACGATCGAGGCCGCGGTGATGCCAGGCAAGGGCGTTATTACCCGTACCGGTTCACTGGGCGACGTGATGAAGGAGTCAGTGGAGGCGGCGCGCACCGTGGTGCGCAGTCGGGCCGCGCGTCTGGGCATCAAGGATGAAGCGTTCGAGAAAAAGGATATCCACATCCACGTGCCTGACGGTGCGACACCCAAGGACGGCCCGAGTGCGGGTGCCGCAATGACGACCGCATTTGTTTCAGCGTTGACGGGTATCCCTGTGCGTGGCGATGTCGCGATGACCGGCGAGATCACGTTGCGCGGTGAGGTGACAGCTATCGGCGGACTGAAGGAAAAGTTGTTGGCCGCATTGCGCGGTGGCATCAAGACCGTGCTGATCCCGGAAGAGAACGCCAAGGACCTGCAGGAGATCCCAGAGAACGTCAAGAATGGTCTGGAGATCATTCCGGTGCGATGGATCGACAAGGTGCTGGAAGTGGCGCTGGTGCGTATGCCTGTGCCACTGACCGAAGAAGAGATTGCAGCAGCAGCCACACCGGCGGCGCCTGTCGTGGCGGCTCAGCCACGGGCTGATGCAGGGCGCTCCATCAAGCACTGAACGCCGTAAAAGGTGGCTTGCCGATAGTGTGAAAAATTTGCCAGTCGCTGCCAGGTAAGTGCCCAAAGTTGATATATACTTTGCTGCTTGAAACGCGGGAATAGCTCAGTTGGTAGAGCGCAACCTTGCCAAGGTTGAGGTCGAGAGTTCGAGACTCTTTTCCCGCTCCAGACTCCAGAGAAAGGGAAGCCTAGGCTTCCCTTTTTCGTCGGTGTTGGCGCCGCATGGTGGCAGCACCGCGACAGATGAATTTTGGCGCGATAGCAAAGCGGTTATGCACCGGATTGCAAATCCGATCAGCCCGGTTCGACTCCGGGTCGCGCCTCCAAAAGCCTGATGAGCATTGAATTGTTTGCTATTGTTTTTGAGTGTTTTGTTGGCACCGAAGCGAAATTCACTCATCGCGCAGACTTTGATTGACCCGCTCGAAACCTGCGAAATCCA
>Ga0209390_10000275_pt1 | contig 96982 bp, 98 predicted proteins | sample BON01_FD_187212 | JGI IMG/M metagenome (GOLD analysis project Ga0209390, IMG submission 187212) | Freshwater microbial communities from Lake Bonney liftoff mats and glacier meltwater in Antarctica - BON-01 (SPAdes) (version 2) | ecosystem: Environmental > Aquatic > Freshwater > Ice > Glacier... | reverse complement strand
AGCTCGCCCTCCGTGCCAATGACGATGAGACAACGACCCGCCGGTAGTTTACCCTCGAGGTCGTTAGGAACATCGCTATGGTTATGCCTCGGATCAAAGACATCGAGACCACTGCCGCCGCTGGTGCGGGAACAGAGGAAGGCCGTAGGCCGACGATGGTTCCCGCACCAGCGGCGGCCTCGCCTGAGCTTGCGGATCGTGCGGTCCGGCGAAGGTTCACGGCGGCGGACAAGGTGCGCATTCTCGGCGAACTCGATCGGGCTAAGGGTGTCCCGGGCGGTGTTGGCGCCATCCTTCGCCGCGAGGCGCTCTATTCCTCGACGGTGACAGACTGGCGTCGTCAGCGCGATGCCGGCGCCTATGGCGCACTGCGCCCTGTCAAACGAGGGCCCAAGACCTCCGAGCCTAACCCGCTGGCGGCCGAGCACGCCGCGCTTGTGCGCGACAACAAGCGCCTGAAGTTGCAATTGGAACGCGCCGAGGCAGTGATCGAGATCCAAAAAAAAGTGGCTTTGCTTCTGGGCCTGCCGATCGTGAACGACGAGGGGTCTTGATGGACGCCGTCGCGGCGCTGCCCGTCGATTGCGGTATCATCAGCGCCGCCTGCCTCGCCTTGGGGATCTCGCTGGCCACGTATCATCGCTGGCAAGCCGCGGTGAAGCGGCCGTGCCCACCAAGCCCGCGGCCAACGCCAGCGCGGGCGCTGGGGGCAGATGAGCGCGGAAGCGTCCTCGATCTGATGCATGGGCCGACTTATGGCGATAGCGCCCCAGCCGAGATCTACGCCAGCCTTTTGGATCAGGGGGTTTATCTGTGTTCGATCCGAACCATGTATCGGATCCTTGATCAGCATGGCGAAGTCAAAGAGCGCCGGCGCCAGGCGCGCCATCCGGTCTACCAGAAGCCAGAGCTTCTCGCTGAAGCGCCTAACCAGGTCTGGTCCTGGGACATAACCAAGCTGATGGGTCCTGCCAAATGGACCTATTTCTACCTATACGTGATCATCGATATCTTCAGCCGACGGGTCGTCGCCTGGTGTGTCGCCGACACCGAAAGCGCCGCTCTGTTCAAGCCCTTGTTCGAGGACGCCGTCGAGAAGAATGCCGTCTCGCCTGGCCAGCTGACCCTGCATGCCGACCGTGGGCCCTCGATGAAGGCCAAGGCCACCGCCCTCCTGCTTTCTGATCTTGGCGTCACCAAGTCACACTCTCGGCCCTATACCTCCAACGATAACCCGTTCTCAGAAAGCCAGTTCAAGACGATGAAATATCAACCGCAATTCCCCAAGCGGTTCGGCTGCGTCCAGGACGCCAAGAGCTTCTGTCGTCACTTTTTCGGCTGGTACAATCGAGACCATCATCATTCTGGCATCGGCCTGATGACCCCCGACCAAGTCCACTTCGGACAAGTCGCCGACGTCTACGACGCGCGCCAGAAAATCCTCAATAGCGCCTTCCAGCTCACGCCCGAACGGTTCGTCAACAAAAAACCCGAACCGCCAAAAAAACCCTCCGCCGTTTGGATCAATCCGCCAACACCGACGCTCGCGTTTCAAGTCTAAACTATCAAACCGGATGTCTCATTATCGTTGACACGTTCCGGGCGCACCCATTTGTAAGTTTTACATACCACTGGTATGATAGACGTTCAATACAAGAAATCCCCATGCCAAAACGAACACAGGAACAAGCTGGTGAAACCCGCCGCGCCATTTTCGATGCGGCGCGACAACAGTTTGAAACGGAAGGCTATGCTGGCGCCTCCATCTCAAGCATCGTCGCAGCGGCCGGTACCACGAAGGGCGCCCTTTTCCACCATTTCGCCAGCAAGGAAGCCTTATTCCTGGAAGTGTGGAAGTCACTTCAGTTGAAGATGGATTTAGAGGCCCGCGCAGCCGCAGCGGCGGGTCGATCGAAAGAGGACCCGTATGCGGCCATGCTCGCCGGCACCCGGGCCTATTTCAAGTGGGCCGCCACCCCGGCCTACCAACAGATTGTCTTGATCGACGGGCGCGCCGTCATGGGCCTCGCGCGCTGGCAGGAAAACGATGACCGGCTTGGCCGCAACAATGTGGAACAGGGCATGCGCTACCTGGCCCGGAAAGGCCTGATCAGCGAAGAAGGGGTCGTGCCCCTGTCGGTCATGCTGCTGAACGCCCTGAATGGCGCTGGCTTTGCCCTGACGCGCAAGGACCCCGGTATTACGGCGGATACGCTGTTCGACGCCTTCGAGAAATTGTTGCGCGGCCTGCGCTAGCTTATCGGATCGATGCGGGTGTCGCCGGACTGGTTGACGCGCCACCAGCCTGCAATTGCGTAGCGCCGCGCGTGTGTGACTTCGACCGCGTGGGGCACGGTTTCTGACAGCATGAACGCCACGCCCGCGCCGTGGGGCAACAGGCGGGCCGATGGCGCATCTGTCTCGCTGGCGCGTTCCGGCCAGATGACCAGAGCGCCGCCCTTGTCGTCCGCCCAGTCTTCATTGAGATAGACGATTAGCGACAAGACCCGGTTTCGGGCGCCCTCGAAACTGTCGAGGTGGCGATCATAGAAGCCGCCCTCTGGATAGACCGCAAAGCAGGACTCGAAGTCGAACAGTCCAATCATCAAGGCGCGGTTGAGGCTTCTCCGAAGCGGTGCGGCCCAGTCGAAGAACGCCCGCTGTGCGGGGCTCGATCCGTCCATCCAGGAAATGCGGGTGAGGCGCACCGAGCGATCAAGCTGGAAGGCGTCCTCCCGTCCGATCCCCGCCATTGGGAGATCCTGCTCGGCATCGCGCGCGAAAATCTCGGATCTCAGGGCGGTCGTCAGGTCGTCAGGCAGGAAGTCAGGTTGCCAGCTCCAGCCTTGTGCCGCGATGTCGCCGGCAATGGTGGCAAGGCGATTGTCTTCGGGAACCGGGATGGGGGTATAGATGGGGTCTGACGCACCGGGCAGCCCGGTACGTACCGGAGGCGTCACCCGCGATGGCTTTCCATCAGTCCGGCGAACCGCGCGAACAGGTAGAAACTGTCCTGCGGGCCAGGAGAGGCTTCAGGGTGGTGCTGAACCGAGATGATCGGCTTGCCTGCGACACTGAGGCCGGAATTCGTTCCGTCGAATAGCGAGCGATGGCTCTCTTCGACGCCCGCTGGCAGCGTGGCCGGATCAACCGTGAAGCCATGGTTCATCGAGACGATCTCGACCTTGCCGGTCGCGATGTCTTTCACGGGATGGTTCGCGCCATGGTGGCCCTGCGCCATTTTCATCGTCTTTGCACCGAGGGCGAGGGCGAGCAGCTGGTGGCCGAGGCAGATACCGAGGATTGGCGTACCGCTGGCAATCACATCGCGGATCATGTCGCCTGAACGCAGGATCGTAGCGGCCGGGTCGCCCGGGCCATTCGAGAAGACCACGCCGTCCGGCTTGACCGCCGCAATTTGTGCTGCTGTTGCATCGCCATTCACGACCGTCGTGCGGGCGCCAACGCTGGCCAGGTTGCGCAGGATGTTCTTCTTCACGCCGAAATCGACGACGACGACGTGGAACTTTGCGTCCTGGAGCGCGCCATAGCCGCTGCCCGCCTGCCAGAGCTGCTGAGTGTTGTGATAATTGGCGTCGCTGTCGACATCGGCGGCGAGATCGGCATCGTCGAGGCCTTTCCACGCACGCGCCTGCGCGATCAGCGCATCGGTGTCGATGCCGCCTTCCGGCTGGTGGCAGATGGCGGCCTTCTGCATACCGCGTTCGCGTATCAGCCGAGTCATGGCCCGGGTATCGACGCCAGACAGGCCGATAATGCCGCGCGCTTTCAGCCAGTCATTGAAATGGTGGGTTGAACGCCAGCTAGAAGGCGCTGTGATGGGCTCGCGAAATACCGCCCCGCGCGCCGCGCGGGCTGCGGCAGGCGAGGATTCTTCATGATCGTCCAAGTTTGCACCGACATTGCCGATATGCGGGAACGTGAAAAGAATAATCTGCGACGCATAGGATGGGTCGGTCAGGATCTCCTCATAGCCGGTGATGCTCGTGTTGAAGCAGAGCTCCCCGATATTCGTACCTGCAGCGCCTGCGCCGAATCCCAGAAAAACTGTGCCATCCGCAAGGGCAACTGCTCCCGTCGCAGGCGAGCCCGCTTGAATTTTCGTGTCTTTAGTCATATCTCGTTTTGCTTCCGGACTGTTTTCCGGTCGTTAACCCAACCGACCGATATTTTGTCCGGTTAATGGGGCTGAGTCTACGCATCGTCAAGCAAACTGGCGTTCGCGGTATGTGAAAGGCAATAGCGGCATGGGCCGAGAGGACACAAGTGAGACCATGTCGCTGAAGGCGCGCATCGTTCAGGCACTCAAATCCGAAACCGAAAAGGGCGCGAGCGACGTGGAACTTGCCACGCTGCGCCTGATCGAGTGCGCTGTGCGTGACCGTGACGTCTGCGCACGTGGCAGGGGCGTGGGTGAAGGCTGCCCGGACGCCGATGTCCGCGCCGTGCTCGAAACCATGGTGGCGCAACGCGAAGTCTCCGCGCGCGAACACGACTCAGCTGGCCGGATCGAGGACGCGATCCGCGAACGTGAGGAAATCGAGGTCATCGAGAAATTCCTGCCGGTTCCTCTCAGTGGGGCCAAACTAAATGCAGCCGTCCAGGATATCGTCGAGGACCTTGGCGCGTCCAAGCTGAAAGATGTGGGCCGCTGCATGTCGGCGCTCAAGGACAAGTTCCCGGGCATGGTCGAATCCGGCACTGCCGGCAAAGCTGTCCGCGACGCCCTGACACGGTCCTGACGCGGCAACCCATTGCTTCTTTTGAAAATGTTGCGCGTGCCAGGCGCCGCGCGATTATTCATGCTCGAAATTGCAGGCACTTTCCGGAACCTTGCGCGCGCCCCTCGCGTCTAATGGGTGTTCTCGCAAGGAAAGGAACATCCTATGAAATACCTCATTGCCCCCGCTGCCCTGATGGCCGCCCTGGCTGCATGCTCCGGTGCCGACGCCTCCATTGAAATAGCTGACTCGAACAGTTCTGCCTACACTGAATCGGCGGATGCCGGCCCAGTGACGGCGGACGCTACCGTCGAAAATACGGCACTGACTGAAACGGTCCTGGCGCGCCCTGCCTACGTCATGGCGGCTGGCGAATTCAAAGCCTCGGACCTGATCGGCGACAATATCGTCGGTGTAGATGGCAAGACCATCGCCACCGTGGCGGACGTGCTGATCGGCAACGACATGAGTCCGAGCCATATCGTTTCCGTGATGGCGGCATCCTGGGTGTTGCCGGTGACCTCGGCACACTGCCGTTCAGCGCGGTAGCCGTGAAACTGAATGCTGACGGTGAGCCGACCATTTCGGCCGCACTCGTCGATGAATCGCTCGACGGTGCCGACGATTACCGCCTGGCGTCTGAACTGATCGGCACCAATGCCGAACTCGCCGTCGCCGACAGTTGCACGCGTATCACCGACCTTATCACCAGTTCTGACGGGTCAGTGAAGCATGCCGTCGTGACCGATGGCATGTCTGGCGGCGCAACGGCGGACCGCCTCGTGATTGCCTTTGATGCGATCACGGTCGTCCAAGGCGACAGCAATGTTGAAGTGATGGTCAACATGACGCCGGAACAGCTGGAAACCGCGCCGGTCCTGAACGACGCCTAAGGCGCCGTTTGAGTCCATTTCGCACTCAAGGAATGGCCCTGCCGGAAGGCGGGGCCATTTTTTTGCCCGTGTCTCTCCGGTATTCTGTGCGTTCCCGAATCCGGCCCGACGCGCTACACTCGCTTTAATGTCCCAGACTGTCCGCATTCCTGATGGCTTCGTCGACGAACTGAAGGCCCGTATCCGGCCTTCGGACGTGATCGGTCGCAAGGTGAAACTGGTCAAGAAGGGCAAGGAATGGGTCGGACTCTCGCCCTTCACTGCTGAGAAGACGCCCAGCTTCTACGTCAACGACCAGAAGCGCATCTTCAAATGCTTCTCGTCCGGCATGGGCGGCGACGTCATCAGCTTCGTGATGGAGACTGAGCGTCTCTCCTTTATCGAGGCGGTCGAGAAACTGGCCGAGGAAGCAGGCATGAGCCTGCCCAAGGCGAGCCCGGAAGCCGCAGAGGAATATGACCACCGCAAGCGGCTTCAGGCGGCGTGCGAGGCGGCTGCAACCTATTTCGAGGACTGCCTGCAAGCCTCCGAGGGCGCGGCGGCACGGATCTATCTCGAAGGGCGCGGCCTGTTGCCAGCCGCCTGGCGCAGGCACCGGCTCGGCTTCGCGCCGGACGACTGGCGCAAGACAACCGAGCACCTGAAGTCTGAAGGTTTCACGATCGCGGAAATCCTCGAGGCGGGCCTCGCCAAGGAAAGCGACAAGGGCGGCGAACCCTATGACGCCTTCCGCGGGCGGCTGATGTTCCCGATCCCGGATTCGCGGGGCGGCGTCATTGCCTTTGGCGGCCGGGGCCTGATGCCCGACGCCAAGCCGAAATACCTGAATTCCGGTGACACGCCACTCTTCCACAAATCCCGCGTCCTGTATCGCTACAAGGCGGCTCGCGAAGCGCTGGGCCATGGCGAAGGCGGCGGGCTGATCGTTTGCGAAGGTTATATGGATGCCATCGCCCTGACCGAAGCGGGCTTCGGCCATGCCGTGGCGCCGCTGGGCACGGCGCTGACCGAAGACCAGATTGCGCTGCTCTGGCGCGCCGGGCCGGAACCGGTACTTTGCTTTGACGGCGATCGGGCCGGCCTCGGCGCCGCCTTCCGGGCGCTCGACCGGGCCCTGCCGCACGTCGAGCCCGGCCGGTCGCTGTATTTCGTGCTGCTTCCGGACGGCATGGATCCGGACGACCTGATTCGCGAGCGCGGACCGGCCGCGATGGCCAAAGCACTCGAAAACCGGCTTGCCTTGTCAGAATTGCTCTGGCGCCGGGAACGCGACGTCGAACCGCTCGACACGCCCGAACGCCAGGCCGGTCTCGAGGCGCGTCTCGCGACGGCGGCGGCGCAGGTCAAGCACCCCGGCGTGCGGGCGGCCTATGAGCGTGACCTCAAGGCGCGCATGCGCGATCATTTCTGGCAGGTGCGCCAGGCAAATCGCAGCAATAACAGCAAGAAACGCCCCGGAACGGGACACAATCCCGCGTCAGGAGATTCCGGCCAGGCGGCGCTCAAGGGCGGCGCGCCAGCCAAGCTGCGCGGCCTCGGTGCGATCGTTCGCGCCGTCGACAGCCCGTACCTGCTCGACTTCGGCGCCGAAACGCTGGCCGTCTCGGCCTTTCCCGATCCGGACGTCAGCCAGATACGCGACTGCATCCTCGACTTTGTGAACGCAGGGAAACCTATTGACCGCAAGGCCCTGAGCGCCCATTTACTTGAAGCAGGGAACATGCGCGCTTCCAGATTGCTCAAAGATTATCCTGATACGCCTCAGATAGCGGCCGATGGGCCCGAGGCACGGGAATGGCTAATAGCCCTCGAGCAATACATGGCGGTGAGAAGTTCCGACGGGCAGGAACCCGGCTCTGGCATGGATGCTGCGAGCGGGGAGTCAACGGCGTCGCCATCAGCGTGGCGCCGGCGTCACCAGCTTGTCGCAGAACGCCGGGCCCTGAGGGCCCGCATGAACGAGGCAGCAGGAAAAGTCGGCGAAAGCTAAGGCGCAGGTCAGTTTTTTGGGCAATCCACCAGGGCAGCGGCGGATATTCCCATGGGAGATATTTGAATGGCAACAGCCACCAAGAAGAAAAAGAACACCGCAGGCGATGGTGAAGGCGAAGATGAAAAGGACGGCGACGTCACGCTTGTCGACTTCAACGCATCCGACGTCAAGAAAGTGCTCAAGCGCGCTCAAAAGCGCGGCTTCATTACGCATGACGAAGTCAACGCCATGCTTCCGGCCGACGAGATCACGTCTGACCAGATCGAGGACGTGATGAGCCAGATCTCCGAAATGGGGATCGCGGTGGTCGAGAGCGAGGAAGAGGCCGAAGCCGAAGGCAAGGCGCTCACCAAGATTGAAGACAAGAAAGTTGTCACCAAGAAGGGCAACGCACGCGGCTCTGACCGCACCGACGACCCCGTGCGCATGTACCTGCGCGAAATGGGCGCCGTGGAACTGCTCTCGCGTGAAGGCGAGATCGCGATTGCCAAGCGTATCGAGGCCGGCCGCGATGCGATGATCCGGGGGCTGTGCGAAAGCCCGCTGACATTCGAAGCCATGATGGTGTGGCGCGACGAGTTGATGAACGAGCGCATTCTGTTGCGCGACCTGATCGACCTTGAAGCCACCTATGGCGCGGAAAACCCGCCGCCGGAGCCCAAGCCCAAGGAAGAGGAAGACGAGGACGAAGCCAAGGCGAAGGCCGAAGGCGCGGAAGGCGAAACCAGCGACGACGACGAGGACGACGACGAGGATGACGCCGCGGCGATGTCTATGTCGGCCATGGAAGCCGAACTGCGTGACGGCGTGCTGGCCAAGCTCGACGAGATCGCAGACGGGTTCGGACGCTACCGCAAGCTCCAGGACAAGCTCGTCAACCGCCGTCTCGAAGGCAAGGACCTGACCCCGAAGGCACAGGCCGAATATGACGAACTCTCGAACAATATCGTCGAGAGCCTGAAGACGATTCACATCAACAATGCCCGTATCGAGGCACTGGTTGAGCAGCTGTACGCGATCAACAAGAAGCTGATGGGCCTTGAAGGCAAGCTGATGCGCATGGCCGACGCCCATGGCGTGCCGCGCAAGGAATTCCTCGAGAACTATTTCGGCCACGAACTGGAGCCGGAGTGGAGCGACCGCGTCCGGGCCCTGTCGGCAAAGTGGAAACGCTTCGTCGACGGCAAGACAGAAGACATCGAAGACGTGCGCGGCGAGATTTCGGAAATTGCCCAGGAAATCGGCATTCCGATCGATAATTACCGGGTGCTGGTCCAGACCGTCCAGAAGGGTGAGCGCGAAGCGCGTATTGCCAAGAAGGAAATGGTCGAAGCCAACCTCCGCCTCGTGATCTCGATTGCCAAGAAATATACCAATCGCGGCCTGCAATTCCTGGATTTGATTCAGGAAGGCAATATCGGCCTGATGAAAGCCGTCGACAAATTCGAATACCGTCGCGGCTACAAGTTCTCGACCTATGCCACCTGGTGGATCCGTCAGGCGATCACCCGGTCCATTGCGGACCAGGCCCGCACGATCCGTATCCCGGTGCACATGATCGAGACGATCAACAAGATCATCCGCACCCAGCGCCAGATGCTGCACGAGATCGGCCGCGAGCCGACGCCGGAAGAGCTGGCCGAAAAGCTGGGCCTGCCGCTGGAGAAGATCCGCAAGGTGCTGAAAATCGCCAAGGAGCCGATCAGTCTAGAAACACCGATTGGCGACGACGAGGATTCAAACCTCGGCGACTTCATCGAGGACAAGATGGCACTGTTGCCCGTCGATGCCGCGATCCAGTCGAACCTGCGCGAGACCACCACCCGCGTGCTCGCATCGCTCACCCCGCGTGAGGAACGTGTGCTGCGCATGCGCTTCGGCATCGGCATGAACACCGATCACACGCTGGAAGAAGTCGGCCAGCAGTTCAGTGTGACGCGTGAACGTATCCGCCAGATCGAAGCCAAGGCGCTGAGAAAACTCAAGCATCCGAGCCGCAGCCGCAAGCTGCGCAGCTTCCTGGATACATAATGGTTTCAAAGGGCGGCCCGCGGGCCGCCCTTACTGTTTCACGCTAGGTGCGTCTCGTGGACTGTCACTCCGCGCCTTGCAGTGCTTGACGGCGGCGGGCCGGAACAGGCTTACTTCGCCCGCTTCCAACATGCGCAGTCTCGACGCGATCGCCTGTTGCGGCGCTGACAGGATGAGCATCGCCTCTTCCGGTGTATCAGACGTATGCGGCGCCAGCTCGCAGGCGGCGGCGTTCACGCGCATGGCGAGCCGCGCATGCTGTAGGCCGAGACATTGTTGACCAGTTTGGCGGTCGTGAAACCGATCAGGCCTAACAGGAACAGGGCCCGCATGTTCCTGTTGAGTTTCGGCAACAGGATCAGTGCCGCGACAATGCCGCCCAGCCAGGCAAAGTTCGATATCGTGATGTAGCGATTTGAAAAAGCCTGTTCTGCGCCAAAAGTACCCCAGCGTCCGAGCCCGGTCAGAAGCGCCGCGCCCATGCTGAAGGCAATCAGGGCCACGACGCCGCGATAGGCGATCAGGCGTGTCCTGAAATGCTGCCAGGTGAGCCAGAGCATGACAAGGACGGCGGACAATGGCTGCCGGTGCAACGAGAGCAGCGGCGGGCTTGTAGCCCCTGAAGACCGGGCTTGTGAAATAGTTGGCAACATATTGGGCGATGCCGATCAGAGTTTTGAGAGCTGACCTGTCCGGCAGCATGGCCGCCGTATAGTCAGCGCGTACGGACGTGAAATGCCACAAGAGCAGACCGAACAACAACGCCGCCGCCAGCGCGGCAACGGCGCGGCGGCGGCGGCTGGTATTCGGCACAATCGCAATCAGGAAGAATCCGATGGGCAGCAGGCACCAGGCGGTGGCAAAGCCATACACGGCGATTGCTGCGGAGGTGCAGGCGAGTACGAGACGTGCCCAACTCAATGACGGGCGCATCAAAAGTGCGATGCACCAGACAACACCCGCTATGCTGGCAAAGAGTGAGACCCGCCACGTCCAGAGCCAGTTTTCGCTTTGATCAAGCGAGAAATAGATGAAGGCCGCGAACGCGGCGACCAGGGGCAGGGATCGCATCTCGTCCAGCTCGGATAGCGTGCGGCGCAGGATATCGAACAGGCCAATAAAACCAATTCCGGAAATGAGCAGGCTGATGGTGACGACAGGCCAATGGGCCATGTCTATCAGCTCAGCATTCGCAAGCATCACGACATAGCCGCTTGCGACCCAATGGCCGCCATGTTGGACAAATAAGCGTGCGGGTTCGAGTGAACCTGTCTGTACGTCTCTCCAGACGGGTACGAGTTCCCAATCATCGAAAATGGGGTGCCTGATAGTGAAAGATGAGCGTGTAAGCCGCTGCCGCAGCAAAAAAGATGGCGGGCCAGACGAGCAGGCGAATGCCAACAGGCGTCCGGTCGTTCATCGCCCGATCCGGCCAGACTGTTTGCCAATACGAACAGGGCCGGAGGCAGCACCAATGTGGCGACAGAAAATGCAAGCCAGCGGCTGGCGCCGAACACATCGGTCATCATGGTGAAAACCAGTGCATTGATGCAGGCGCCTGCGCAGGCCGTCAGGCCGAAGCCGGGGCTGGCCTTTCCGCGGAAACGTTCGGGATGGACGTCAAAATGGTCGCAAGCGCGATAGCCGATTGCAATGGCAGCCAGGAATGCGATCAGCATTGCGTATGAGGCGCGCATTCCCAATCTATCGGCCAGAAGCCAGAGCAGGGCGCCCTGTAAGACGATCGCGAGGGCGATGATCAAACCGATGCGGACGACCGGTGCATTCCCGCTTGCGGGCTCGATATCGAGGGCCATTTGTATTCCGGCTCACATATATCGTGGTGCCTGCTGGGAGCCAGATGCGGCCCTTTCGTCCGGGAATAGGCCGACACCAATTTGCCGCTGCCGAGCATGCCTGCGTGGCACGCGGTGTCCGATTTGAAAATATGGATGGGGCCTACATCGGCCCGCTCGCGGGGACCCAAGCGCCGCGTCAGTCGAGGCAGAGAAGGGCCTCTTCGGCGCAGATTCGGCGCATGTTCATGATGTGGTCGCGCTGTGGATTATGCCAGTTGGTGATATTCAGCGGCGGCTCGAGATGGCGGACAAGCAGGGATTTTACTGACGCCACGTCGCCGGAGAACGGTAAGCGCGACACGAGCAGCGATGCCCGGATCCAGTCGGACAGGCGCGCCTCGCCTGTCCGGGAGAAACAAAAGCTCGACACGTTCCCGCTGTTGATGTCGAACGATCCTGGCTGCGCCGTCAGGTCGAGGTCTTCTCGCAGCAGGGCGCCGAGGGTCCGGCGTTCGGTGCTGGTGCCGCTGTTTCTGCCGGGCGGGTCGAAATGATCCTGCGGTGACGTGCCGGTTTCGGTCTTGCCGATGAAGAGGAGTCCGCTGTCTGAAACCGCGATTCCAGGGAGGTCATGACCCGCCGCGAGATACACGCCATAGACGCAGCGCGCGCTATGGCCCGGTGCCGTCCACCGTGTACGCAGCGCAGTTAGCGCGTCCTGAACATCTTGTATTCGCACGTTTCGTCCCCGGTCCCATGGGTGACGTTTACTTTTAGTTAATCTTTCTGTCCAGCGCCCCTGACAAATAAAAAGGGAAGTATTCGCGTGTGCACGTCCGGGGCTACGTTCCGTGCGCAGTCCAGTCCCTCCCCGACCAGGTGGCCTCAGCCGCCCATTGCGTGCCACCGGTCCATGCCCTCGCAGATGCCTTCCTGTTGCAGGGCGGTCTGGGCGGCAAAGTTGAACTGGTCGCTGGCGGACGCGGCCCATACGGCGGCGGCGGCATCAAAACTCGTGAACCCGATTTCCGACATGCCGCGTTCGATCCGGCTGCAGATCAGGCGAGCTGTGTCTGCGTCGGCTGTGTCGTTGAGGCTGGCGATCCGGTCGGCCAGGTCGAGGCGCGAGAAGATATAGTCATATACCGTCAGGTCCTCACCTACTTCAAAGGCCAGGATGTCGCCAGACGGGATGCCGGTATAGTCCGGCATCTGACCGTCATAGTCGGACGTGGCTGCGGTGAAAATCGAGGGAATCGGCTGATCGAGATAGACTGCCCACTGACCGATGGCGCCCTTGCCCTTGGTCTGCTTGATATTGCTCGCTTCCGGCAGCTCAGCAGAGACAACTAGGATCGGCGTATCGCTCCATGACTTGACCGAGAAGGCGCTGGTCGACTGCTCGGTAATCGACTGGCCGAACAGCGTGGTCGAGGACGTGTTCAGGAAGTTCGATGCTTCGAGCATGAGCGGCTGGTTGAAATATGTTACCAATGTCGAGGTCGGTGCGATCAGGTTGGCGGCGGTCGTCAGCGCGCCCATCACGTTGGCCCCGGCACTCCCCTGACGCTCATCGGAGAGCTGAAGGCGGAACCGGCCTTCGATCGTCGTATTCGGACCGACCTTGAAATAGGGCGTGGCATAGAGAGCGATGCTCTCATTGGTTGTCCAGGATTCGCCTTCGCTGCTGTCGGACGAGAAGGTTGCCGAGAAAAGCGCCTTGGTCGCCTTGATGTCCGGCTTGGTGACATCGAACTCGGCGATCAGCGTGCGCGTGACATTGCGCGAGCCCATCATGCGTGACAGCCAGTTGCGGCTTTCCTTGTTATAGTTGCGCGTGTCGAGCGGCTCCTTACGCGCGCCGGAGGAGACGCCCTCTATGTCATAGGCATCCGGCTTGAGGGTGACGATCTGGATGCGCGTATAGCGGTCCTGCAACATAAGTCCGTATTCTGAGTAAAGGGCGTTCTCGTCTATCGCCACATCAATGAACGGCAGATAGTCCTTGGCCGGTTTGGCGTTGCTGACGGCGCGTCCGGTGGACCGGCGCGGCGTTGGGGATGGTGCGCCAGCGGCGGTGGGCGGCAGATCGTTGATATCGAAATCGTCGTCGCCGCCTGGCAATCCGCGGCTGGGGCCACCCGAACCGACCATGGGACGCGGTGGATACCCTGCGGCTTCCTCCTCTTCATACACGGGTGAAGGAGGAGGGGGCGGCGGAGGTGGAGGAACTTCAGATTGCGGCGCCGAGCCGCCCGGCTCGACCTGTTGCGAGGCACAGCCTGCCAGAACAAGAGTGAGTGCGAGAATGCTGATCTGACTGTACTTCATTGCCGTCGTCCCCTGAGCGTGCGTCGTGTGGTTAACAGAACGGTAATAGGGTTGCGCGGTCAAGGCGAGCTATTTCCCGAATATTCGGGCATCACGTGTATTCGCCCTCAATATTGTATTGAATACTGGAGCACAGGTGCACGGCCCATTGCAGATTGCGCTTTACCGAACGTATGCTGCAATGCAATAAACCCATTGCCGACGGGGCAGCAGAACCCCATACACTCATTATGAGCATATTCGCCACGCTGTCTAATCGCCGGGAGGGCGCATCTTGTTGCTCAACATGCTGAAAGCCAAACTTCATTCTGCCACCGTCACCCAGTGTGACTTGCACTATGAAGGCTCCGTTTCGATTGACCAGGACCTGCTGGACGCGTCCGGCATCCTGCCGCACGAGCGTGTGGACATCTGGAGCGTCACCAATGGCGCGCGCATCCAGACCTATGCGCTCGAAGCCCCGCGCGGCTCGCACACGATCGGCGTCAACGGCGCGGCTGCGCGTCACTTCGCCGTGGGCGACAAAGTGATCATTGCGGCCTTTGCCAGCGTTGAGGCCGAAAAGGCCCGCCAGCATGCCCCGACCGTTGTGTTGCTGGACGATGCCAACGCGATCAAGCTGCCCGCCTAGAATCCTGCCGGTTTGGGCAGGCCCTTGCTGGAAATACAGATCGCCTTGAAGCGCTCGCCCATGTCTTTCGGGTCGATCAGGCGCTGGGCGGCGCTGAAGATCACGTCACCATCGTCCTCGTTTGCTTTCACGAGCTGGTTGAGCCGCGCCTGCGCGCCGAGGCCGAGCAGGAACATGCCCTGCGGCACCGGTCCGGTCACATCGAGACCCGCACTTTCGGCCAGCCGTTTCAGCCGCCCGAAATCCACGTCCACGGTGAGGTCCGTCTCGCCCGGTGCGTGAAGCGGCGAGACCTGCACGCCGTCCTTGAAAGCGCGCAGGGAGTCGCCGGGCGCTGCATCGACCGGACCATAGTCGACGAACAGCGCGTGCACGGGCGCGCCCTTCGCGGCCCGCGTCGCGAGTTCGGCGACGAGAATGTCGAGTCCGGTCTGGACTTCCACGCAGGCCGCTGACTTTGCCGCGCCTTCGGGCGCTGCGCGACCGTCAGCTGCGAGGCCGAACGCCAGCGCGCCGTCTGTATCAAGGCCCACGACACATTCGTGCCATTCCTCCCCGTCGCGCCGGAACTGGCGCGCGGGCAGGCAGTCGAGATATTCGTTGGCGAGGATAATGGTCGGCAGGTCCGGCACTTCGGACGCCTGCTCGGCAAATTGTGGTTCGTAGATCGCGAGCCGTTCCACCTGCACGTCGCGCAGCGCCGGGCTCGCTTCGACCAGTACCAGTTGCATCGCATCGGCAAATGGCTTGCCACCCGCGACGAAGGCCATGCGCAGGGCGTCCTGCATCAGCACGCCGCGACCTGGGCCGATCTCGACCAGGCAGAAGGCGTCTGGCGACCCCATCGCCTGCCATTCATGCACGGCCCAAAGGCCCAGCAATTCGCCGAATACCTGGCTCGTTTCCGGCGCGGTGATGAAGTCGCGCCCAAGGCCGGGGCGCGTCGCATAATAGCCATCCTGCCGGTCGTGCAAGGCAAGCTGCATATAGGTCGAAACCGGAATTGGGCCGCCAGTTTCAATCAGGCGAATGAGGCGCTCTTTAAGGGTCATGTCAGTCTAGTCGGGTGAGTGAAGCGGCTTTGGCTTGAGAGCATTCCAAACCAGCCACGCGCCGCCGATCCACATCGGTGCCGACAGGATCATGCCCATGGTCAGGCCGAATGGCAGGTTGCTGGCAAAGGAGTCCGGCAGGCGAAAATTCTCGACCACGGAGCGGCCCGTGCCATACATCAGCAGGAAGAGGCCCGCGATCAGGCCGGGCTTTTTCAATGCGCCGAATTTCCAGATCAGGAGCGATGCCACGACCACCGGCAGTAGGCCTTCCAGTACGGCTTCATAGAGCTGGCTCGGATGACGAGCGAATTCGTGGCCCGTATAGACCCATTGCTTCGCAACCCAGTCATAGGCCGACGGAGTCGAGCCGGGGACATAGCCTTCCGGGAAGATCACGCCGAGCGCGCTGTCTGTCTTGCGACCATAGAGCTCGGCATTGATGAAATTGGCCAGCCGCCCGAACATGATGCCGATCGGCGCCACGACGCCAGCAATGTCGCCCAGGGGTAGAAGACTCAGCTTCCGCCGGCGCGCAATCATCGCGATGGCCAGCGTCACACCGATCAGGCCGCCATGGAACGACATACCGCCATCCCAAATCTTCAGCACGCTCAGCGGGTTCGCCGCGATTACATCCTGCTGGTAGGGGACCATGTAGAAGAGGACGTAGCCGAACCGTCCGCCGAGGATGATCCCGAGGATGATCCAGAACATGGTGTCGTCGAGATCGTCTTTTGTCGCCGGACTGGTACCGCCGAACATGGCCGGCCGGTTGATCAGCGCCGTTGCGTACTGCCAGGCCAGCATGATGCCGGCGATATAGGCGAGGGCATACCAGCGCAGGTGAAAGGTGCCGAGGCCCACAAAACCGAAGTCGATCGAGACCAGCGCCGGGCTGAATTCCGGAAAAGGCAGGCCGCCGGCTGCCATGGGCAGGGCGATCAGTGTCAGGAGGTCTGTCATGCGGCGTCTTTTCCCTGTCTGGAACGCGTCCTATCTGTTAGGCAGCTGCCAATCATGGCCCAGCCGCCCCCGCGCGAAGGAGTAGCCTCATGGCGAACACAAATCCACTGCTCGATGACATTGCCGGTCTGATGACTGGCGTGATGGGCGCTGCCCGCGCCGCCGGCGAGGAGGCCAAGACCGCCGCCCAGTCGCGTGTGCGGGCCCTGATCGCCGACATGGACCTGGCCGGACGCGACGAAGTCGAGGCCCTGAAAGCCCTCGCCACAGCCGCGCTTGAGCGCGTCGAAGCGCTCGAAGCGCGTATCGAAAAACTGGAAGCAGCGGCGAAGCCGAAAAAGGCAAAAGCTGAGGAATAAGCAACAAAGCCTGCAGAACCGGGTGGACGCGCGTCCGCTCGCTTGCTTAGTGGTCCTTGGCGTCCTCGTGCGAATCCTGCACCGTGCACGAGCGACCGAAAGGGGAACCGTATGAGCCTTGATCTCTCCCGCGCCGAGATCGATCTGCCTGATCCGCTTGAGCGGGTCGAAGAAGCCCTCGAAACGGCTGGATGGCAGTACGACCGCGACGAGGACGGCACGATCCAGGCCGTGGCGGAAACCAAGTGGGGCGACATGGGCGCGCTGTTTGCCTATCGCCCTGATCCCTCCGCTATCCATTATTCGATGACGCTTGATGTGAAACCGGTGCCTGCGCGCCGCGCGGCGATTGCTGAACTCATCATGATGGCGAATGAACGCCTCTGGCTCGGTCATTTTGATTACTGGGCCGACGAAGGCGTCATCATTTTCCGCTACACATTCTCGATGCTCGACCGCGATGAAGTCTCGCCGGGCGAAGCCCGCGCCGCGATTGCGGCATCGATCAGCGCGGCAGACCGGTTCGTGCCTGCTTTCAATTTCCTGATCTGGGCTGGCAAGTCACCGCGCGAAGCGATCGAAGCCGTGATGTTCGAAACCCACGGCGAAGCCTGACACTGCCTCCACGGAGAATTAGAGAATGCCTGCACCGATCATTGCCCTGATCGGCGCCGGACGGATGGGCGCAGCCCTTGTGCGCGGCTGGCTGGCCGCCGGGACCCAATCACAAATCATCATCGTCACGCCGAGACCTTCGGACGAAGTGTCCGGCTGGGCGGCGGCTGGCAAGATCACGCTCAACCCGGAACCTGCGCCCGAAGGTCTCGGCGTTCTGTCGGTAAAACCGCAAGTCTTCGCCTCCACCATCGAAGACACTTCACCACTTATTGGCCCCGATACGCTCGTCGTTTCGGTGATGGCCGGCGTCCTGCTCAAGCAATTGGCGGCGTCATTCGAGTCGATCCGCGTGGTGCGGGCCATGCCCAACACACCGGGCGCCATCGGGCAGGGTGTCACCGTGACTACCGCGCCGCAGGGCGCTGATCCTGGCGACATTGATTTGGCAACCGAGTTGCTCCTGCCACTGGGTGTCGTGGAAGGCCCGATAGGCGAAAAGCTTATCTCGGCGGCGGCAGGCGTATCAGGTTGTGGCCCGGCCTATGTCTTCCTGCTGGCTGAAGTCATGGCGATGGCGGGCGAGGCCGAAGGCCTGCCGGCAGACCTGTCCGCTCGGCTGGCCCGCCGCACTGTCGAAGGCGCAGCTGCCCTTATGGCATCCACCGACGAAGCCCCGGACGCCCTGCGTAAAGCAGTGACTTCACCCAACGGAGTCACCCAGGCCGCCCTTGACATCCTCATGGATGAGGGTGGGATGGCGGTCCTGATGAGAAAGGCCCTGCGCGCCGCTGCCAACCGCGAACGGGACCTCTCTCGCCAAAAGGACTGACGCAGGAGAGGTCATGGCGCGAACGACAAGTATCATCGAGCAGGGAATGCTCGCCGCGCTCGATCTCGCCGCCACGAAGCCCTGGCCCGAACTCACGCTTAGCGAGATTGCGGCAAAGGCCGGGCTCACCCTCAACGATTTCCATGGTGTCGCGACGCGCGAGTCGCTGGCCGATGCGGTCGACGCGCATTTCGACCGGGCCATGTCCGCCGAGGCCATTGCAACCGATGACCTGCCACGCGAACGCCTGTTTGAAGTCATCATGTTGCGCTTCGAGGCGATGGAAGACTATCGCGACGGACTGAAGTCGCTTCTGCGCTATCGCGAAGCCCAGCCGTCGATCCTGTTGCGCCTGCCAGCGGCCCGCGCTGCGTCGGCGCGCTGGGCGCTCGCCTCTGCGGGTCTGGATGATGACAGCGGCGCGCCGCTCGGCCTGAAAGTGCTGGCCATCGCGTTCGTGATCGGCCGAACCGAACGCGCCTGGCGCAAGGAAACCAGCGGCGACTTCGCGCTCACCATGGCCGCGCTCGACAAGTCACTGCGCACGGCCGAAGAACGCATGGGCTGGGTCTCCCGCTTCACGGGAAAGTCCGCCACGAAACAACAAGAACCAGAACAAGAAAATGATGCACCGGAAAACGGCGCCACAAGGGAGTAGTATATATGACCCGTCCGGGACTCGACGGTAACCCGCTGGAACTGACGCCAGCATGGTTCAACGACCTGTTTGAAACCATCGGTATCGATGCCGGCGTCAAAGGCCTGACGGCCAAGGCGATTGGCACGGGCCAGATCGGTGAGAATGTCCGCTTCGTATTCGATTATGCCCGCAAGGGTGACGATGCGCCGGACACGCTGGTCGGCAAGTTCCCGTCAGGCAGTGAAGCCAGTCTCGCGACGGCTGCGATGCTCGGCCATTACAAGCGCGAAGTCATGTTCTACCGCACCTTCCCGAAAGTGGCAGGCAAGATCACCCCGGCGGCCTATTACACAGACTATGACGAAGCGACGAACCGGTTCGCCCTGATCATGGAAGACATGGCGCCCTCCGAACAGGGTGACCAGCTCAAGGGATGCTCGGTCGCCGAGGCCGAGTTGGCCCTGGCTTCTGCCGCGGTCCTGCACGCCGCATACTGGGGAGATGAGAGCCTTGATCAGCATGACTGGCTTCAGGGCTCTGAAACCTCGCCGCCACCCGTATTGACGTCAGAGCAGGTTGCCGACTTGTGGACCGGGTTCAAGGCGCGTTATGCGGCGCAGCTGACGACAGACGTGATTGAGGTCGGTGATGCCTATTCGGCTGCGCTGCCGCGCTGGGGCGAAGTGCATCCTGGCCCGTTTGCGCTGACGCACAATGATTTCCGGCTCGACAACATGCTGTTCGGCAAGCCGGGCGCACCGAAGCCGATTGCCCTGGTGGACTGGCAGACAGCCGCCAAAGGTGCCCCGGCCAATGATGTCGCCTATTTCATCGGGGCCGGGCTGACGCGCGAGGAACGCCCGAAGCATGAGCAGGCATTGCTGCGTTACTATCATGCGCGCCTCATAGAGGCTGGCATCTCCAGCTACAGTTTCGAGGACCTGTACGATCATTATCGCTGGTATTCCTTCTATGGCATGTCGGTCGCCTTCGGCGCGGCCATGCTAGTGAAGCAGACCGAGCGCGGCGATGAGATGTTCCTCACCATGCTTCGCAGGCATGCCGCGCAGGCGCGCGACAATGACGCGCTAGTCCTTCTGACCTGAACTTTTTTTAATCCAATCTGCAGAAAATCCGGCGGAATCGGTGATTTGTCCCGGTGCGGGACAGGTTTGCGAACATCCCCCTAATGCGCGGTGCGAAACTAACACGTCCGCTTATGCGTGAGCTTAAATCCGCTCGTGTAAGCCTGTTGCCAGAGGGTCCGAAGCAGTCGGGTCGTGGCATTACCGAAGCAGATGGTGTGTGGATATGGATACGCAGAACGCAAAACTGACGAGCGTCAAAGGCCCTGACGGGCAGATGCTCACCCTGGCAGACTTGCCATCGCCCGGCATTTCGCGCTGGGTTACGCGCCGCAAGGCAGAAGTCGTCGCAGCCGTCTCGGGCGGCCTGCTTTCGCGCTCAGCCGCGTGCGACCGCTACAACCTGACGGACGAGGAATTCGAAGGCTGGGAAAAGCTGTATTCCCGTCATGGTGTGAAGGGACTGCGGACGACGCGGCTCCAGAAATACCGCCGCTAAGCTTGCGGTCTCCTGATTATCGAAGCTCCGCCCGTTAAAGACAAATTTACGGGCGGGCGGCTATCACCATGACTGGACTCCGGATAGCCGGAGAATTCAGGAGCGGTTGATGGCAGGCAGATCCAGCAAACTCGATCCCGGCGCGGGGCCCTCACCAAGGGCGCTCGCACTGGCTGCGTTTGCAATCGCTCTTGGCCTTCTGGCCTGGCGCGGCAGCGAGCTGCTTACCTCCGACAATCCGCTTCCGACGACAGCGACGCCGCTCGATGCCTCCTTGATGAACATCATCGAGCCCGTCGTAGGCCCCGGCAATGCCCGCATTAGCGTCAACACTTCGGCGACTGGCGGACGCACCGTATTCGTCCTGCTTGACGCTGAAGCAGGCGCACAGGCCTCGACCATCGAAAGTCTCGTGACTGCAGCGGCCCGTCTCGATGTCATGACCGGCGACCTGTTCGTGATGCAGCAAGCTGTGTTTGCGAAAGGTGCGCCCGGGCGTCCAGACGCGGCGGCCTATGGCGAACTGTCCTTCCTCGCATTGCTCGCCGGCCTGCTCGGCTGGCTGGCTTTCGTGCCTCGCGCCGAAATGGTCTTCGAAACCGTTGAAGAACGGCCGCACCGCGCCCTTGGTTCCCCCCCCGAACGCACCCTTGCCCCGACTCCCATTCATCCTGTCAGGACGGCGCTGCCGCCCAGCGATGCCGCCGAATTAGCCCGCAAGGATCCCGCCCGTGCGGCTGACATCCTGCGCGGATGGATGACCAACAGGACCGACGCGGCATGAGCGCGCTCGCCCTTGTTCCTGCAGGTGAAGGCTTGGCGCGGTCCGCGCGCCTGATGCGCGCCCTCGGGCCTGAAGCCGCTGGCATATGGGCCGAACTCGACCCGCACGAAGCCCGCGCCCTCACTTCCGCCATGAATGCCCTTGGCGACAGTATGGACGGGGAATCGGAAGCGGCGCGCAGTTTTGTCGAAGCGCACCGCCGTCTGCGTCCGGCTGCAGCCACGACCGGTTCAGTCTGGTCGCGCCTGTCGGCGATCGACACGGGAACGCTCGCTGCGCTGTTCGCCAACGAACATCCCCAGACGATCGCCTTTATCCTGTCGCAACTGAGCGGCAACGCCTCCGCGAGGCTGCTGCGCGCGCTTAATCCCCAAGTGGCGATCGACGCCATGCACCGGCTCCTGCACATCGATCAGGTTCACCCGGCAGCCTGCGCAAGCCTCGAATCGCTCATTGCAAAACGCCTCGACAGTATAATCGGAGACGGCAATAGCAGCGGCCACGAGCGCGTCGCGCGCATCTTTGATGGTCTCGACAGCCGCTCGGAAAAGGTCTTCCTAGAGGCGCTCGAAAACGCCGAGCCCGGCTCGGGCGAAAAGGTCCGCGCGCTCATGTTCACGTTTGACGATCTTGCCCGCCTTGATGCGGCCGGTCTACAGACGCTGTTGTCGGCAGGTGCCCGCGCGACGCTGGTTACCGCCTTGAAAGGCGCGTCCGAGCAAACGGCTGCGGCCTTCTTTGCCAACATGACACGTCGTGCCGGAGAGCTGCTGCGCGAAGAAATATCTGCCCGGGGCGGCACTCGCCGCAGCGAAGTGGACGCGGCGCGCCAGGAGCTTGTCTCGCTGGCCCGCAAGCTGATCGAACAGGGCGACATTCGAGTCGGGAACCAGATCGAAGACGAGGATCTGGTGGAATGACACAGCGCGCTGTCAAATCTGTGCAGCCGTTCGAATTTCGCAGCGATTTCACACTCGCGCCAGAACCCGAACAACGGCCCCCGCCCACTGAAGGCCAGCTGACGCTGACCGGACCCGAGCTCGCGCGCCTACTGTCCGAAGCCCGCTCCGAGGGCCTTGCCGCGGCGGCCCGCCTCGAATCATCGCAGGCTGAAGAGCGCCTCCATGCCGTGACGCACAGCCTCAACGACGCACTCGCCGATCTGGTCTCGCTCGCACGGCACCTTGAAGCGGGTGCGTATGAGGGGCTCGATATCGCGGTTGCGCTTGACCTCATCAACGCCACCGCCCAGCGTATTGTCGACGGTCAGGGCGACCTGTTTGCCGAGCGTTAAGGATTTGACACGCACAGTCGCTACACTCTAGGCCTGCGGCAGCACTCAGGATCGATCAGTTCATGCAACCAGCCAACCCCGCCCTGCAAAAGTCACTTATGGACGTGCCCGTGCGTGTGGACATTGTGCTGGGCGAAGTGCGCATGCCGATCGAGGAGCTCATGGCGCTGTCTCCCGGTGAGGTCATCGCACTCGAGCGCCGCACCAATGAAACCATTGATATTTACGTTTCAGACCGCCTGATGGCGCGCGGACGCCTTGTCGTTGCCGACGGCCAGTTGGGTGTGACACTGTCCGAAATCGTTGATGAACGAGCGGCCGCCTAGGCTTTTCCAGAAAACTCAGTGGCTTCGCGGTGTGCGTCCAGATGCACAGCCACCATTCATGAATCTACTGTCATGTTATTCAAACCCTAACGCCTAAAAGGAAGTTGTTAACCTTTTCGAGTGTTAACTGATCATTCAAAATGAACCGACTTGTCACGTGGTAAGGGCTGCGCGGGAAGGTCCAAATGTTTACGAGGATGCCGCCCATATGCGCATGAAGATGTTTGCAGCCGAGTCCTTCGAGGCCGCCAAGGCAATGATATTCGCCGAAATGGGGTCTGACGCTGTTATCCTTTCAGAACGGGAGATCGATGGTGGCGTGGAAGTGCGCGCGGCCACCGACAAGATGGGGGGCGGCATGGTGCCGAACGAACCCTTGTTCCTGCGTGAGGCACGTGGCAACAATCATGGCCGCGGCATCGAAAACCCTCTCTTCAGCCGGGTGCGCGACGCTCTGCTCTGGCATGGTGCCCCGCAGCGGTTCGCTGACCGCGTGGCCGCAGAGAGCGCTGGCCGCTCTGGTATCCAGCACACCGATCCGGAAGATGCCATCGCCGAGGGCGTCTCGCGCCTCGTCGCATGTGATCCCATTCTTCCGCGCCTTGATCGCGACATCGTTCTTGTCGGACCTCCGGGACATGGCCGCACGGCAACAGCCGCAAAGCTGACCCGCCGCGCATCGGTTGCGCGTGCTGAAATCATGCCTGTCGCCGCTGATCTTGACGGCACGGCGGGTGGCTATCAGCTCGCCGCCTATCTCGAACTCGAGCAAGACCAGATCCGCGTCGCCCGGACGCCGGAGGATTTGTTCGGTACGCTCAGAACATTGCGCAACGAAAATCGCCGCTGCGTCATCGACCTGCCCGCCATCAACCCGTTTGACGATGATGACATGGCCAGCCTTCAGGACCTGATAGCCGTGATCCGTGCCGAGCCAGTGCTCGTCATGTCGGCCGAAGGACATCCCGAAGACCAGGCCGAGGCGGCCAAGTCTTTCGCACGGGCTGGCGTCAAGCGCGCCATCCTGACCAAGCTGGACGTTGTCCGACGTCGCGGCGGCGCGATTGCCGCGCTGTCGTCCGCTGGCATTGCCTTCTCGCATCTGGCCGTGACGCCGTTTATCGGTGGCGGCCTCGTTCCGGCCGCGCCGTCGCGCCTGGCCGCCTTGTTAATGGAAGACGCCCCCGGCGATGTTATCGCCATGAAAGGAGCCGCGTAGCCCTATGAGTTTCATGCTTCGAAAATCTCAGGATCGTCCGCAAGCGCGCCCGACACCGCGTGTCGCTCCTGCATCCGTCATCGCAGTTGCCAGTGGCAAGGGCGGGGTCGGCAAAACCTTCGTGGCGATCACACTCGCCAGTGCCTTTGCGCAGGCTGGTAAGCGGACCTTGCTGGTCGACGGCGACCTTGGTCTCGCCAATGTCGACGTTCAGCTCGGTATTGCTCCGGAAACGGATCTCGCGGCTGTTGTTGCTGGGTGGGTCGAGCTTGACGATGCCGTGACGCCAGTTGACGGCGGTGCCGGCGGCGGTGGCTTTGACGTGTTGCCCGGCCGGTCCGGTTCTGGTGCTCTTGCGGAACTGCCGCCGGAAGAAGTGGCACGTCTCGCTGCGGGGCTTTCCGCACTCGCCCTGCAATATGACCAGGTCGTGCTCGATCTTGGTGCCGGTATCGAAGCCAACTGCATGCGGCTTGCCCGCGCAGCGGACAAGGCATTGATGGTGATCACCGATGAACCGACATCGATGACCGACGCCTATGCCTTCATCAAGGTCTTGCGCGGATATGCACCCAACGTTGAACCCGTGATTTGTATCAACCAGGCGGATACGCGTGCTGCAGGCCAGCGCACGTATGAAGCGATTGCGCGAGCCTGCCAGACTTTCCTCGGATTTCGTCCACATCTTGCCGGCATCGTCATGCGCGATCCGAAGGTGCGGGATGCCATCCGGTGTCAGAAGACGCTGATCTCCACAGACCAGCAAGCACAGCCGATCCAGGACGTGATCGCCATCTCTCAGATGCTGACAGGCAATGCCCAAGCGGCAGAGCTTGGCTATTAATCAGTGTGAATAAATTGGAATTATTTGAGGCAGGGCCTACACGCCGTTAACCTTAGTTAAAGAAACAGCCTGTAGGATTCACAAGGTTAAACAAAGCGACTAGGTTGGTCGCGAGAATGATTCGGGAGACGAGCCATGCGCGTCCTATTAATTGAAGACGATAGCGCTGTAGCGCGTTCCATCGAACTGATGCTGAAAGCCGCTGGCTTTACTATCTATACAACAGATCTCGGAGAAGAGGGCGTCGACCTCGGCAAGGTCTACGAGTACGACATGATCGTGCTCGACCTGTCGCTGCCAGACATCTCCGGCTATGAAGTGCTTAAACAGCTGCGCATGGGCCGTGTCAACACGCCTGTGATGATCCTTTCGGGCAACCCGGACATCGAAGCCAAGGTGAAGACACTCGGCTACGGCGCCGATGATTATCTCACCAAGCCGTTCAACAAGGACGAGCTCATTGCGCGGATCACTGCCATTGTGCGCCGTTCGAAGGGCCACGCCGAAAGCGTTATCCGTACCGGCGATATCCTGGTCAATCTCGATGCCAAGACCGTCGAAGTGGATGAAGAACGCGTCCATCTGACCGGCAAGGAATACCAGATGTTCGAGCTGCTTTCCCTGCGCAAGGGCACGACGCTCACCAAGGAAATGTTCCTGAACCACCTTTATGGCGGCATGGATGAACCGGAACTCAAGATCATCGACGTGTTCATCTGCAAGCTCCGCAAGAAATTGCAGCAGGCTTGCGGAAACCACTATATCGAGACTGTCTGGGGCCGAGGCTATGTGCTGCGCGATCCGCGCCCAAGCTCGCGCGTCAACGAAGTCGAAGAAGCCGCCTGAGGCTCGACGACAGACAGAATTCTGGAAAGCCCGGCCACAAGGCCGGGTTTTTTTTGTGCCCGGCGCAAAAACGTGCTCCGGAAGACATGGAAAGACGTCAAATGGCAGATGCAGGCGTCCAGTGCCTCGCAGTATGAGATCGTCGCCATTACCTTGTCCTGGAGCGGGTAATGGCGTGGATATTTTACGGACCGGATAACGATATGATGTTCATCAAGCCAGCAATCCTCTTTTTTGCCGCGCTCGCGCTCGGGGGCTGCGTTACGCTGGTGCGGGGAGACGCCCCGGTCCTCGATCTCTCCCAGCACGCCTATATCGCCGGCTTTGCGCCGGACGTGCGCATGTCCGGCTCGGACAATGCGGAATTCCTGGCGCGCACGGGCAGCACGATTGAGCGCCTTCAGGCCCGTTCCGGTGACGATGCCATCGATATTCTCGCACTGTCGGGTGGCGGTGCCGGTGGTGCATTCGGTGCCGGCGCCATCGTTGGGTTGACCTATTCGGGCAAGCGGCCCGAGTTCGAAATCGTGACGGGTGTCAGCACGGGTGCCCTGATCGCGCCTTTCGCCTTTCTCGGTCCGGAATGGGACGACGAACTGACCGACGCCTATACGGGTGGCATGAGCGCCGGCATCGTCGGTCGCCCCGGTATCGGCACGATGTTCCGGGTCGGGGTGTTCGACGACGCATCGCTGCGCAGCCTTATCGATCATTTCGTCACCAGGGAACTTGTCGATGCGGTCGCGACGGAAGCGACCGACGGGCGTATGCTGCTTGTCGCAACGACCAATCTCGACAGCGAGGAGACGGTGATCTGGGATATGGGCGCCATCGCCCGTCGCGGCGGCGAACCGGCACGAAAACTGTTCGTGAATGTGCTCGTCGCATCGTCCAGCGTACCAGGGGTTTTCCCACCGGTCATGTTCGATGTCGACGCGGCCAGCGGGACCTATCAGGAAATGCATGTCGACGGCGGTACGACGGTGCCCTTTTTCATCGCGCCTCATGCGGCTTTCGTTACCGAAGAAGAAGTGGCCGCTCTGAAGGATGTGAACATCTACGTCATTATCAATGGCCAGCTCGGAACCCTACCGCGGGCGACGCCGGTGAGCACGGTTCCGATTACGATGCGGGGCTTTTCCGTGGTGCTCATGCATATGGCCCGTACCGAACTGGCGCTGACTGCGTCCTTTGCGTCGCAGCACGGCATGAAACTCAAATTTGCGAGTATTCCGGTGGCCATGCGCTTTGCCGGATCGCTTGATTTTGAAACCGCGAGCATGCGGAACCTGTTCAGTTTTGCACAGGCCTGCGCCGCCAACGACCTTCTGTGGCTCGACGTCAAGGACGCGCTCGTCCAGGCCAGCTCAACGGACAGCGCCGAAACAGATTGTGGCAATGGCGCGTTGCCCCCGGAGGCAGCATCTCAGATGGCGACGGAATAGGCGTCAGACGACGCGCACACCGGCTTTGGTGGCTTCCATGCGTCCGACAACAGCAGCGCCTACGTGTCCGTGACTCGCGAATACGCCGAGCACCCGTTCAACCGCCTCGGGCGCACACGACACCAGCAGCCCCCCGCTTGTCTGCGGATCGCAGAGGATGTCGAGCTCAGCATCGGACAGCGCACGATCGAGACTGACAGACTCTTTCACCGAGTCCCAGTTGCGGCCCGAAGCGCCCGTTTTGACTCCCGCCTCGGCCAGTCGACGCGCGCCTGCGAACACCGGCACCAGTTCCGTTTCAATCACACCGCCCACGCCTGCGCCACGGCACATCTCCGACAGGTGCCCGAGAAATCCGAATCCCGTCACGTCCGTCGCGGCATGTACGCCTTCCATGCCTGCCAGATCAATGCCCGGCGTGTTCAGGCGCGTGGTCGAGGCAATCATCTCGGCATAGTCCGCATCCTCGATGATTCCGCGCTTCAGCGCCGCGCTGTAGATGCCCACGCCAAGCGGTTTGCCGAGGATCAGCACGTCACCAGCCATTGCGCCGGAATTGAGTAGCAACTTGTCTGGATGCACCAGGCCCATTGCGACAAGACCGTAAATTGGCTCAGCGGCATCGATCGAATGTCCGCCTGCAATCGGTGCGCCTGCCGCTTCCGCTACAGATTGCCCGCCTGCGAGGATGGCCCGGATAGTTTCGTTCGAAATTTTGCCAATCGGCATGCCGACGATGGCCAGCGAGAAAATGGGTGTCGCGCCCATCGCAAACACGTCAGACAGGGCATTCGTGGCCGCAATGCGTCCGAACGTGTGCGGGTCATCGACGATGGGGGTGAAGAAATCCGTCGTCGCCACAAGCGCCGTCGTGTCATTCATGCGGTACACAGCTGCGTCATCGCTGGTCGCCGCATCGACAATCAGGTTTGCGTTTCCTAGCGCCAGCGGCATCTCGCTCAAGATATCGGCCAGCACGTTGGGTGCGAGCTTGCAGCCGCACCCGCCACCATGGGCGAGGGAGGTCAGCGGTGGCTCTGTCTTCGTATCGGGCATGGTGTGTCCTTGTCTGCCTGACGGGCTTAACGCGCCCGCCTCTGGCGAGGCAATCAAAACCTGCTAAGCGTGCATGCAATGCCTTATCTTGAGACCGTTACAGACCTTGGCCCGGAAACCCTGTTGCGCTTCGATGCCATCATCGACGTGCGCTCGCCCGCCGAGTTCGCCGACGACCACATGCCAGGCGCGATCAACCTGCCCGTGCTGAGCAATGCCGAACGGGCCAAAGTCGGCACGATCTACAAGCAGGAAAGTCCGTTTCAGGCGAATCGAATTGGCGGTGCCATCGTCGCGAGGAACATTGCTGAGCATCTGGAAACAGCCCTGGCGGACATGCCGCGTGGCTGGCGCCCGCTTGTCTATTGCTGGCGGGGCGGCATGCGCTCGAACGCGATGGCGACGATCCTCTCGTCAGTTGGCTGGCCGGTTGGTCTCGTCAAAGGCGGTTACAAGACCTGGCGGCGCGACGTGGTTCAGGGGCTCGACGTCGACACGGCCCCCTTGCCGATCATCCTGATTGACGGGCCGACAGGCAGCGCCAAGACCGCAATCCTGCAAGCCATCGCGGAGCAGGGCGGGCAGGTGATCGACCTTGAAGGCCTTGCCAATCATCGCGGCTCGGCCTTTGGCGGATTTGACGATCTGCCACAGCCAGCCCAGCGTCTTTTCGAAACGGAAATATGGGACCGGCTGCGCCGGTTTAACCTGTCGCGCCCCGTCTATGTCGAGGCTGAATCCGCGCGCGTGGGCGTTCGCCGCGTGCCCCGTCGACTATGGCACGAGATGCTGGCTGCGCCGCGCATCGAGATCCACGTGCCCGCGTCTGTTCGCAGCGCGTTCCTTGTCTCGGCCTATGGCGATGCCGTCAGCGATCGCGATAGCGTTGCCCGGTCGCTGGATCTGCTCAAGCCGTTTCATTCGAAAGAGACGCTGAGTGAATGGCAAGCGCTGGCAGATTCGGGCGACCACCGCAAACTCGCCGAGGTCCTGATGCTGGAGCACTATGATCCGCTCTATGCGCGCAGTCGCAAGCGGCGCGAGGACAAGCCCGTTCTGGTAGTCCCGCTTGCGGGATTGTCGCCGGACGACATTGCTGGCGCGGCGAAAGCCATTCTCGAAGGCGCCTAGCGCCCGCGCGCCTGGTCCGTGCCCATCCGCGCGAGTTCGTCGGCCCGTTCGTTGCCTGGGTCGCCGTCGTGTCCCTTGACCCATTTCCAGGTAATGTCATGGCGTTGGCAGGCTTCGTCGAGCGCTTGCCAAAGGTCCTGATTCTTGACCGGCTTCTTGGCTGCCGTCTTCCAGCCATTGCGCTTCCAGCCATTGATCCATTTGGTCAGGCCGTCCTTCACATAGGTGGAGTCAACATGGAGGGTGATTTTCGACGGCTGTTTGATGGCGTTGAGAGCCTCGATGGCCGCCATCATTTCCATCCGATTGTTCGTCGTCTGCTTTTCGCCGCCGAACAATTCCTTGCGATTTTCGCCCGCGATGAGGAGCGCGCCCCAGCCGCCAGGCCCGGGATTGCCACTGCAGGCGCCATCCGTCCAGATTTCGATCAGATCAGTCATGGGTGTCAGGTGATGGGCTTTGCCGGATGCGTCAAGACAGGTCAGAACACGCTGATGTCGACATCTCGCAATTGCTCGTCAGGGCCCACGATCATGTAGAACAGGAATCCGCAGCCGATGCCGGACAGCGCGCCGACACTTGCGCCGGAAAGCAGGGCACCAGCGCCCGTTGCAAGCCCAGCGACCGACATTCCAAAGAAGCACGTCGTTCCGCCGACAAGGATTGGGCCCAAGATCGCCGCCCATCTCAAGTACGGTCGCCGCGCAGCAATTCCGCGGTGCGGCATCCGCCCGATCGACAGGCCAAGCGCGATCCAGGCGGCCGGCACCGTGATGAGGAAGAGGAAGAAGTTCATGGCCGATAATTGCAGGCCCGTCGCAATACCCCCTGCAAAACCGGTATCAAACATGCCGACCCGGTCAAGTCCGATGAGACTTTGTACCAGCAAGGCTAGTGCAAGACCGACCCCCCCGATCAGGAAGACGCCAAGGCAGGCCGCGAGCGCGCTGAGGAACAAGGGCCAGCTTGAGCCGCTTGATATGAGTCCGCCGCAATGGATCTTCATAGGCGGGTGTCAGGGGGGCTCTGGGCTCTCCAGTCATGGTCGGCCCTGCTTTGCTGCTAGGCGCCATATCCGGCGGCGCTGGTCACCTTGCGATGAAAGGCGAGGCGTCCGGCATATTCGAGGGGATTCTTGGGCTTTACGAGGGCGCCTTCGGGCGTATCAGTCCAGTCGACGAGGCGGGTAAGGAAAAAGCGGAGCGCCGCGCCGCGCGCCAGGACGGGCAGGGCGTCACGCTCGGCGGTTTCCAGCGGGCGTATGCTTTCGTAGCCGGCGATGAGGGATGCGCCCTTGGAGAAATTGTATTGCAGGCCGGAAGCTTCGCTGGCGCTGCCATCCTCGAAGGCCCAGGCATTGAGGCAGACGGCGAGATCGTACGCGAGCGCGTCCGTGCAGGCGAAATAGAAATCTATGGCGCCGGAAAAATCGTCCTCGAGGAAGAAGGCGTTGTCCGGGAACAGGTCCGCGTGGATCGTCCCGCGGGGAAGGAGGAGTGTGTCAGGATCAGCCTGTGCGATGGCGGCAAGGTCTGCGGAGACGAGCGCTGCCAGTCCGTCCTGCAAGGCGTCAGCGCCCGTTTCCCGGCCCTGCCAGAGGCGCGGCCATGACGCCGGGCCCAGCGCATTTTCGCGCGTCATGGCGAAGTCTGAGAGGGCCACATGCATTCGGCCGAGGCCTTCTCCCAGTCCACGGCACTGGGCGATATTGGGGCGACGGGGCGAAAGGCCCTCGAGAAAGGAAATGATCACGGCGTGGCGACCTTCCAGCATACGCAGGGCGGCGCCGTCCTTTCCGATGATCGGCTCGGGGCAGGGATAGCCCTTGGCGGCCAGATGCTGTTTCAAACCGATGAAATAGGGCAGGTCATCTGCCTTCACCCGCCTCTCGAACAGGGTCAGTATATAGCGGCCCGTCGTGGTCTCGAGGTAATAGTTCGAGTTCTCCACGCCCTCGGCTATGCCCTTGAAAGCCAAGGGCTTGCCGAGATCGTACTCAGCTAGGAACGCGGCCAGAGCCTCGTCGGAAACCTGCGTATAAACAGCCATCAGGCCGGATTAGCTGCCCTTGGCGAGCATGTCACGCACCAAGGTCTTGCCCGCCAACAGGTAGTGGAGTGCTGCCCAAGCATAGCCGCAGCTGAAGATCAGGATGGACCATTGCAGGCCTTTGGCATTGGCGCTGGAGCAGGCGGCCAGTTCGTCGGCGTTCAGTTCCGCAACCGCCTTGCAGGCATCCAGCGTCAGGCCGAGATCGGCCCCGGACAGGGCGACCGTCTTGAGGAAGGATGACAGGATGCCGATGACGGGAGGGCCGAGGCCATAGCCGAGCAGGTTGACCACGAATAGTGTGATTGCCACGGATGTCGCACGCATCCGGCTGTCGACGACACCGCCGGCCACGGCATACATCGGGCCGAGGTAGAAATAGTGGATCATCGCCGCGATCATCAGCGGTGGCATCGCGACCCAGAGATTGTCGGCCGAATAGCCGAACAGGTAGAAGGGCACCGACAGCAGCATGCCCAGCGCGGGGATCCAGGAGAGCGCTGTCGGATGGCGCTTGGCCACCTTGTCAGCCAGGAAGCCGGAGGTGAATACGCCGATGGCTGCCATCAGTCCGAGAATAATGCCGAACAACAGGGCCGCCTGTTGAATTGTCAGGCCATGCGTTCGAATCAGGAAGGATGTGGTGAACTGGCCAACGCCGTAGCCGACAAAGGAAGCGATCGTCGCACCGATCGTGATGTGCCAATAGGTGGGTTTGCTCAGGAGAACTTTGAAAGCGTCAGTGAAACCTGCCATCGCCATGCCTTGCAGGGCAACGGGATCTGAATGGCCGCGCGCCGGTTCCTTGACCGTCAGTTTGACGATCAGGGAAATCAGTAAACCGGGCAGGCCAACGATGACAAAGGCGATGCGCCAGCCTTCGATCTGGCTCCAGTCCACGGCGTTGACCGCGAAGGTCCAGCCCCATGCGCGGAACAGTGCCTCGGCATTGTCGCCGGTGATATTGCCCGCAATGAAGCCACCAAAGATAGCGGCGAACATGCCACCGAGTGGCACCCCAAGCGCGTAGATGGACACAGCCGTGGAGCGGTTGCGGGGGTCATAATAGTCGGCGATCAGCGAATTGGCTGGGGGCGTGCAGCCGGCTTCACCGATGCTGACACCGACGCGGAACAGGAACAGCATCAGGAACGAGGTCGCAAAGCCACACAGCGCCGTCATCAGGCTCCACAGGAACACGGCACCCGCGATGATCCAGACGCGATTGTAGCGTTCCGCGAAACGCGCGATGGGAATGCCTAGGAACGTGTAGAGCACAGCGAAGGCCGGGCCGCCGAGCAGGCCCATTTGCCAGTCTTCCAAGCCGAACGATGCCTTGATCGGCTCGGTAAGGATATTGATGATAGTGCGGTCGATAAAGTTGAAGATGTAGACGATCAGCAGCGCGCCGAGAACGAAGGACCGATAGCCCTTTGTGCCATAGCCGGAGTTGGGCGCTGCGATGGTTGCGGCGGTCGGTGTCGTCATTTCAAGTCTCCGAAATCGGTCATATTGATCGTGTCAGCGTGTCGGGTGAGCCATATTTTAGCATCAACCAAGTTCAGCGACGAAATCCTGCTTTAGCGTGCGAGCGGACATCAGGAAGCAGCCAGCGGCAACAATGAACCAGCATACAGTAATGGACACTGACTGCTTCAGGCCTTCCGATGTTGCTTTGGCGCAAACAGCCAGTTGTTCTACAGACTTCTCCAGTCCCTTATCCAGGCACATCGCCTGTGTGAGGTCCGGCATGCTGGACGCGGCCAAATGCTGGGTCATCAGATAGTCGCTTACCATCCCCACGAATTGCGGCCCGATACCGTTGCCGATGATCGAAACGATGATCAGCAGGACCGCAATTGCCGTGGCCCGAGACTGGCTTGAAACAACGCCCTGTCCGATATTGTATTGGGCGCCGAGATACGCGTAATGGCTGACTGCCGCGATGGACCAGAAAATGAAGACCATTGTCAGGTTCGAAGAATAGAACGCAGCAATATATGCGGGCACGGCGATGAGGAGTCCGATGGCTGGAATCCAAGCGACGGCGGTTTTTGACCAAGACGTGAGCTTTTCAGTAAGGAAGCCACCAAAAAATGTTCCGGCTGCGGCGAGAGCAGCAAGGGGCGCGCCGTAATGGACGGCTGCCTCTCCGTTTGTCAGGCCGTGCTCGCGGACCAGGAACGGGATCTGAAAAGTGAACAATCCGTAGCCGACAAAGGCGACCAGCGACGCTCCGGCTGTCATCCACCAGAAGCTCGGCTTGCTATAGAGTTCCTTCAGCGTTTCCCGGAGGTTTGCTTTTTCTACAGGTGTTGCTTGCGGAGGATCCGAGTAGCCGCGGGGCGGTTCCTTGATCGTGAATAGCAAGAGAGCGGCAATCAGAATTCCCGGAACGCCGATGACGACAAACGCGATCCGCCATCCTTCTACGCTTGACCAATCGATTCCGCGGAACATGCCCCCTAATCCGATCGAACCCAGCCAGTTGCCAAAGGTTGCACCTTCCATATCGGAGATCGGCCCGGCGAAGAGGTTTGCCAGAACGCCACCAATCGTGACACCCATCGAGTATATGCCAAGCGCAGTGGCGCGACTGCGAGCCTGAAAATAGTCGCCGATTATGGAGTTGGCGGGCGGCGTACAGCCGGCCTCACCTACGGCGACGCCAACGCGGAAGATCAGAAGCGTCCAGAAACCTGCTGCAAACCCGCACAGGGCAGTCATGATCGACCACAATATGATGCATGCCGCGATTATCCTGACTCGGTTTGAACGGTCTGCCATCATTGCGATTGGCAAGCCCATCACCGCATAAAACAGCGCGAAAGGCCAACCGGCCAAGATACCGAACTGCCCGTCGCTCAATCCGAATGATTCTTTGATGGGCTGTGCTAGAACGCCCATCAAATTTCTGTCGATAAAATTCAACGTGTAAACGACCATGAGCACCAAAAGCACATAGGTGCGATAGCTCTTGGTTCCGTAGCCGGTGATGTGACCTTGCGAAGCGGTGTTACTCGCAGTGGTGTCGGTCATGCGCTGTCAGCCTCCCTGAAAGTGTCGCACTCTGACGGCGCGTTTTCTATTTCGACACGGTAGCGGCCTACCGACCATCCGCAAGCCTTATCGTCGCGTTATGGTAAGATCAGGCCCGCCGTCCGGAAACTCGTTACGCCGCCGGTTCCGGCGATCAGGTGGTCGTGAACCGTGATCCCCAAAGGGTAGAGTACATTGATGATCTCGCGGGTCATGTCGATATCCGCGCGCGAAGGGGTCGTGTCGCCGGAGGGGTGATTGTGGACCAGGATCAGGCTGGACGCCTGAAGCTCAAGGGCCCGCCGGGCGATCTCGCGAGGATAGACGGGCGCATGGTCAACCGTGCCGTGCCCCAGCACTTCATCAGCGATGAGTTGGTTCTTGCGGTCGAGGAACAGGGCCCGGAACTGTTCGCGGCCTTCATGCTGCAATTCCTTGCGGACATAGGACATCAGCGCCGACCAGGACGAGATGGCGGGGCGTTTCCTTATCTCTTCGCGGGATGCACGCGATTGCAATTCGGCGATCGCCTTGAGATAGGCGTCCACCGTTTCACCGATGCCGTCGATCTTGACGAGATCGGTGGAGGGTGCCGCCAGCACGCCCGACAGGCTGCCGAACCGCGTCATCAGCGCTTTGGCGATGGGCTTGACGTTTCGGCGGGGAATGAACGCCATGAGGATGACTTCCAACACATCATAATCTTCCAGCGCGCCGGCGCCGCGTTTCAGCAATTTTCCGCGCAGGCGTTCGCGATGGCCTTGCCAATGGGGTTTGGGGTCGGCTGGCCGTCGCCCCCCGGCATGGCCTATTGCTTGACCGTGTGGGGCGTGTGCAGGCCCTTCGGCGACTGGGTGAAGATTTCGAACCCGGTCTCCGTCACACCAATCGAGTGCTCGAACTGGGCCGACAATTGGCGGTCCCGTGTCACGGCGGTCCAGCCATCCGGCAGGATGGCAGCATCCTTGCGACCGATATTCAGCATCGGTTCAACGGTGAAGAACATGCCGGGCTTCAGTTCCGGGCCCGTGCCATAGGCGGACGAATGAACAACATTCGGCTCGTCATGGAAAAGGCGGCCCAAGCCATGCCCGCAGAAATCCTCAACGACTGACATCCGGTTGAGATGGGCGATTTCGGAGATGGCACCGCCAATGTCGCCGAAACGTGCGCCGGGCTTCACGGCGTTGATACCGGCCATCATGGCTTCATAGGTCACGTCCATCAGGCGTTCGGCTTTCCGCTTCACACCGCCGACGGCATACATGCGCGAATGGTCGCCGTGCCAGCCATCGAGAATGCAAGTCACGTCGATATTGGCGATGTCACCTTCCTTTAGCGGTTTCGCGCCCGGAATGCCGTGGCAGATCACATGGTTCACCGAGATGCAGGAGGCGTGGCGGTAGCCGCGATAGCCGATCGTCGCGGATTGGGCGCCGTGATCGAGGACGAATTCGCGCACGAGGTCGTCGAGATGCTTCGTGGTGACGCCCGGTTTGACCTCACCAACCAACATGTCGAGGCATTCGGCCACCTGGCGGCCCGCCTTGCGCATGCCTTCAAAACCTTCCGCATCATGGATGCGGATTTCGCCAGTGCGCATGGGCAGGAGAGCTGTTATATCGTTCATGGATCGTGCTTTCAGATATCTGTTTCCTTATGTGGCAGATTGTGGCCGAAATTTCCACCTTTCATGGCGGTTTGAAGCTGATCGCGGTCAAATCAGCGAAGCCTTACCCGAGGTTCGGCTTGCAGGCGGGCGCCATCTCACTAACCATGCGCGCAAAATCTGTGCGGGAGAGAAAGTCATGGCATTGGCAACACGTTTTGTATCGGCTGCAGTCTGCTTCGGTTTAGCAGGGGCTCTTGGTCTGGGTGCCTGTACCAGTGCGCCAGCTGCCGAGCCCGCCAGCACATTATCCCTGACCGAACCAGGCGGTTTTACACCGGAAGGAATCGCTGCGCTGGAAGCAGCGATGGCGAATGAAGTTGCGCTTGGCCACGTCAAAGGCATTGCCACGCGCCTTGTGCAGCACGGTGAAATCGTCAGCGATATGCAGGCGGGTGTGCGCCGCGTCGAAGACAGTGCCCCCATCACCGAGGACACGATCTATCGCATCTATTCCATGTCGAAGCCGATTACCGGCGTCGCGCTGTTGATGCTGTACGAGGAAGGCGCGTTCACGCTGGACGATCCCGTGACGAAGTTCGTGCCTGAATTCGCGAACCTGAAAGTGATGACCGGTGTCGACGAGGCGGGCGCGCCGCTTTTGACCGATCCGGACCACATTCCAACGATGCGGGAAGTGATGACGCATACCGCCGGATTTGCCTATGGCCTGTTCGGAGACGACGTGGCGAACAACATGTTCCGGGACCAGGCGATCATGCAGTCTCCCGATCTGGATACGTTCATCGACAAGGTGGCGGACGTGCCGCTGCTGTTCCAGCCGGGGACAAAATGGTCCTATAGCGCATCGGTCGACGTGCAGGGCTATGTCGTCCAGCAAATCTCGGGCATGCGGTTCGGCGAGTTCCTGGACACCCGCCTGTTTGAACCGCTTCGCATGACGGATACGGGCTTTTACGTCCCGGCCGATGATCTTGACCGCTTCAGCGATGCCTTCGGCTATGTTCCGGACCAGCCTGAACTCGGTCTCGTGAAATATGACCGGCCGACGGTGCAGTTCCGCAAGGAAACGATCGGGATGGAGTCCGGTGGTGGCGGCCTTGTCGGCACGATGGAAGACTATACGCGGTTCTGCCAGATGCTGCTGAACGGCGGTGAACTGGACGGCGTGCGTATTCTGAAGCCGGAGACGGTGGATCTGATGCGCACCAATATGTTGCCAGACGGCGCCAAACTGTTTTCTGATGGCGCTCAGCAAAACCTCAAGACCGATGGCCTCGGGTTTGGGCTGAACGTCGGTTTGGTCCTCGACCCTGAAGCGTCAGAGATGGCGCAAGCTGCCGGTTCATATTTCTGGGGCGGGGCAGCAGGCACATGGTTCTGGATTGATCCGGAGAACGATCTCTTCTTCATCGGAATGATCCAGCGCTTTAGCTGGAACGGACCGGAAGTGGATTTTCGTCGGAATTCGGCGCACGTTGTTTATGACGCGCTTGTGGAATAGGCCACACTGCGCGATGTGAGTGCGATGACCCAGCCTTCACCCACTGCTGCCGTGTTGTTGATCGGCGATGAACTCCTGTCCGGGCGTACCCGGGATATCAACCTGCAGCAGATTGCGAAGTATCTCGCGCCTTTGGGCATCCAGGTGCATGAATCGCGCACGGTGTCTGATTTCCAGGAAAGCATCGTGACGGCGGTGAACGAGCTGCGCGCAGCTTATACTTACGTCTTCACGACCGGCGGTATTGGCCCGACGCATGATGACATCACGGCGGACGCGATTGCGGCCGCTTTTGGCGTCGGGATCGACGAGCATCCCGAGGTCATCGCCATGCTGGCAGAGCGTTGTGCCGAGATGAAGACGGAGTTCACGCCCGCGCGCCGCCGCATGGCGCGCATTCCTCACGGTGCGCAACTGGTTTCCAATCCTGTGTCCGGCGCGCCCGGCTTCCAGATGGAGAATGTCTTCACACTGGCAGGTGTGCCGCAGGTGGCCCGGGCTATGCTGGAAGACATCGGCCACCGCCTGCGCACCGGCGCGGTCGTTCACAAGGTCACAATCCGGGGGCTTGGCCTGCGTGAAGGTGATATCGCCGAACCACTCGGCGCACTGGCGCAGGAAATTCCGGAGGTGGCCTTCGGCTCCTATCCGTGGTTCCGGTCTGTCGGCGACAATGGCGTACATCTCGTCGCCAGCACGATCCGTGAAGACCTGATTTCTGAGGTGACGCAGCGGCTTGAAGCCATCATCGCGGCAACCGGCGTCAAACCCGAACGCATCGTGGAGGACGCGAAGTGACGACACTCCTGAAGCGAACGCCCGTGATCTGGGGGCTGTTTGTCGCGGCGATCCTGATTTGGTTGGGTTTCAGCATCTTCGCTGAAGCGGTTGGGGGCACATTCCTCGACACGATTGCCAATGGGGAGCGCAGCCGAACCCTGATCGCGGGCCTGAGCGAGGCCCAACGTTCGGCGCATTTCCGAGTGACCATATTTCTCGATACGGCCTTCCCGGTCGCTTATGGCGGATTCTTGGCCGCGATGGCGCTACGGTTCTTTGGCAAGTATGGGCGGATTGCTGCGCTGCCTGCACTGGCGACGGCGATTGTCGACCTGACCGAGAATACGGTCCAGGCGCTCGCTCTGTCCGGCGCCGCTGATGCGCTCGACACCAAGGCCTGGCTGACCCCGCTGAAATTCGAACTATTTTACATGGCTGCGGCAATCGCCCTCATCGCGCTGGTCATTGCCGTCGTAAACATTTTCCGCAAACGGAAGGCCTGACGGGCACCCGCTGCACACTCGAAACGAAGACTGGAAGGAATGCCTGCATGGCCGAGAATATCATCACAGTTGAACGCGACGGAGCGGTTGCGATTGTCACCCTGAACCGGCCTGACTCGCTGAATGCGCTGAGCCGGACCCTGCGCGCGGAAATCTCGCGCACGTTCACCGCGCTTGCGGCGGACAAAGACATTCGCGCGGTCGTCCTGACCGGCGCGGGCCGGGCATTCACGGCGGGCGTCGACCTCAAGGAAGCCGGCGAAAAGGGCTTCGCCCTCGGCGCTGATGGCGGCGAGATCGATATCGCCAAGGCGATTGGCGCCTATCCGTGGCCGGTCATTGGCGCAATCAACGGGTTTGCGATCACCGGCGGCTTCGAACTCGCCCTCATGTGCGATGTCCTGCTGGCATCGGAGAATGCCAAGTTTGCCGACACGCATGCCCGCGTGGGGATCATGCCGGGTTGGGGCCTGTCGCAGAAACTATCGCGCCTGATCGGCATAAGCCGCGCCAAGGAACTCTCCTTCTCCGGCAACTTCCTTGATGCGGAAACCGCCGAACGCTGGGGCCTCGTCAATCGCGTCTACAAGGCCGACGACCTGCTGCCCGCCGCTCGCAAGCTGGCACACGAGATGACCAGCTGTGATCCGGTCCTTCTGCGCGGCTACAAGAAGATGATCGATGACGGCTTTGCCATGCCATTCGGCGAAGCGCTGAAGGAAGAGATCCGCCGCTCCGCCGCGCACGCCGCAAATGTCACCGCCGAAAGCGTTGAAGCGGCGCGCAAGCAGGTCACCGAACGCGGCCGCGGCCTGAACTAGATCAATAGGACGATCCCATGAGAGATGTTGTAATCTGTGAGCCGCTTCGCACGGCAGTCGGCGGTTTTAGCGGCGCATTCAAGACGGTCCATGCGCACGATATGGCGAGCCATGTCATCCGTGAATTGATGGCGCGTACCAAGCTGCCGGCGGAGGCTGTCGAGGACTGTATCTTCGCGCAATGCTATCCGACCATGGAAGCGCCGGCATTCGGCCGGATGGTGGCGCTCGATGCGGGCCTGACGACATCGACCGGCGGCTACCAGATCGACCGGCGCTGCGGCTCGGGCCTGCAGGCGGTGATCAATGGCGTGATGCAGGTGGCAACCGGCGCGAATGATCTGGTCATCGCGGGCGGGGCCGAAAGCATGTCGAATGCGCCCTTCTTTTCCATCGATATGCGCTGGGATATCAAGGGTGAAGGCCTGATGCTGCATGATGGCCTCTCACGCGGACGTTATACGGCGGGGGGCAAGTTCCACCCGGTTCCGGGCGGCATGATCGAGACGGCCGAGAACCTCCGCCGCGACTATCAGATCAGCCGGGCTGCGCAGGACGAATATGCCTTCAACTCGCACATGAAAGCGGCTGCGGCGCAGAAAAGCGGTAAGTTCGCTAGCGAGATCGTGCCGTTCACAGTGAAAGGCCGCAAGGCCGATACAATCGTATCCGAGGACGAGCATATCCGCGCTGACTCGACGTTGGAAAAACTGTCGTCCCTGCGGGCGATCCAGGGCCGAACTGATCCTGAAGCAACAGTTACGGCGGGCAATGCGTCCGGCCAGAATGATGGTGCCGCCGCTTGTATCGTCTGTACGCGCGAGATGGCGGAGAAGTATGGCCTGAAGCCGCTGGGACGGCTGGTCTCCTGGTCGGTCGCGGGCGTCGGGCCGGAAGTCATGGGTATCGGGCCGGTGCCATCGAGCCAGAAGGCGCTGGAAAAGGCCGGGCTGGAGCTCAAGGACCTCGATCTGATCGAACTCAATGAGGCGTTCGCTTCGCAGGTGCTCGCCTGCACCAAGGCGTTGGGGCTGGGCGAAGACGACATGGACCGGCTGAACGTCAATGGCTCGGGCATTTCGCTCGGCCATCCGGTCGGCGCGACGGGTGTGCGGATCCTGACCACGATGCTGCGCGAGATGGAGCGGCGGAAGTCGCGCTATGGCCTCGAAACCATGTGTATCGGCGGCGGTCAGGGGCTGGCCGCGGTGTTCGAACGGGTGAGCTGAGCCGGGCGCCCGCTTGCCAAGACAGGCGGGCGCGAATACTCAGGCAAGCCAGTGCGGGCGTGGCGAAATTGGTAAACGCAGCAGACTTAAAATCTGTCGGCCGCAAGGCCTTGCCGGTTCAAGCCCGGCCGTCCGCACCATTCTCCACCAGATCGCGAAAAATGTAGCGCAAAAGTCACACTTTGCGGAATCCGTGCGGATGCTTTCCAGAATCTCAATGGCGGCCTCATGCAAGTCCGGAATGGCACCTATATGGAGACCGAGGGAACAAAAGGGGGCGGCGAACCATATCTACAAGGCAGATCAGAAAAGTCTGACTTGAAGGACAAGACACAATGTTGCGCACGCTTATCGTATCGACCAGTTTCGCCATAATGGCGCTTTCCACACAGGCGAGCCCCGAAGCCGAGGCCCTGATCGCCGGAACGGCCACCCAGATTTCCAACACCCAGACTGGCGCAGGACCGCTGACGGAGGCCTTGGACATCCAGGCCATTGCCCGGTTCACACTGGGCAAGCACTCGCGTCGTTTGACCGAGGATGAACAAGCGCGCTTCACGGCCGCGTTCGAGAAATTCCTCGTCGGCACGTTGGAGAACCAGAAGAACAAGCTGAAGAATGCCAAGGTCGACGTGATCGGCTCGGTTGACCGCAACGAGAAAGACTCGGTTGTCGAAACGCGTGTGACGCAGAAGGGCGAAGACCCGACGACCGTCCGCTGGCGCGTGATGGAGCGTAATGGCGAATGGCGCGTCGTGGATGTCGAAGTGCTCGGCCTCTGGCTGGCCATCGAGCAGCGCGCGCAGATCGCCGCCATCCTCGACAAGCCACGCGCCACGATTGATGACGCCATCGCCGCGCTGAGTTCCTGATCCTCATACAGGCTTGTTTCTTTCATATTTGAACGCCCCTGCAGGTTTGACGCCTGTGGGGGCGCTTGCATTCGGGGGATGGGATTTTGAGGCTGAATCCGGGTCAGGTGTCGGGAATATTGAACCCGTATTCCCGGCGCAGGTCGGGATCTCGTGCAACAGTTCCGGACAGGATGGCCTGAGGCCCCGGCGGTTGCCGGGGACACGGATTTGACGCGGGCAATTCCCCGATCAAAGCGCTGTTCAGCTTTCCCGATACGGGTGCACGAAAAGTATACGAACGTTGCCCGGACAGGTCATCCGACAGACGGATGATCACGACACGGCCAGTCCACATCACACCCCAGAGCATTTGCGAGCCTGGTCCGCCGTTCGCTCGGAACTATGCCTTCAGGCGCTGGATGCGCCAGAAGACCAGCGGCCAGAACGGCAGCAGGTACCAAGGGAGGCCCAGCATCGGTGTGAGGACGGTGAAGGCTGGCATCGCGGCGTATTATACGCGCAGGCGGAGAGGGGGAGGAAAAGAAGGAGTCTATGCCACCATGCCGAGGGTGCTTCGTGGGGCAAACGTACAGGCGTCGACATCATCTCGATGACGACAGCTTAAAGCTTTGTTGCCGTGGGCGCCGTGCCTTCGAACAGGGTGCTGATTCTCTCCATCTCGCGTCGCATATGCTGCCTGAAAAGGATCACGCGTTTCGTGCTTCGCAAATCGCTGTGATAGAGCAGCCACAATCCAAGTTCGTGTCGTTTTTCAGGTTCACGAAACCTGACGAGTGTCGGCTCTCTGTCACCCATGAAACAGGGCAGGTATCCAACCCCAAGTCCTTCTTTCAGGGCAGCGGCTGTGAGCGCCGTATCATCGACACAGAACGAATGATCGAGTTGCGGCCTGGCCTGTTTGGTCCAGGTTCTGTGGTATTCGCAGCAATCGACGCCAATCCACTTTTCCGGGGCGTGCCCGGCTGCAAGCGCAGCACAATATTCGATTGAGCCGTATACGGCGGAGGCGACGGTCGTCAGCCGCGTACCGATGAGCGTCTCGCCTGGCGTATTTGTCTGCCTGAGCGCAACATCGGCGTCGCGTTCCGCCAAACGAACAGAATCGTTGGTCACCTCAACACGCAGGTCAATGTTCGGGTAGGCGGTACTGAACCGGGCAAACAGGGGCATGAGCACTGACGAGGCCATATTGGCGATCGCGGTGACACGCAACTCTCCCGATGGGTCATCGCTCTGACCCGTGCTGGCGGCCTCGAATGACAGAAATTCGCGTTCAATCCGGGCGGCTGACTCCCTCAGTTCTTCGCCTGCATCGGTCAGCACGTAGCCGGACGCGCTGCGTTCCAGCAAGGGCGTCGCCAGATCCTTTTCCAGCGCGTGGATTCGTCGTGAGATGGTCGAATGCTGAACGCCCAACCGCTTGGCTGCAGCGCTGAACGAGCCTGCGCGGGCTAAGGCAAGAAACATCCGCGCATCGTCCCACTGCATTCGGTCTCTCCTCCATCGTGCATTTTTGCAAAACCGGTGTCGATTTTTACCAAATTCCCAAGACCGTGCGGGAATGCGACCAAGATGGCAACTAAAATCAGGACGTCGGCCGCACTGACAGAATTGGGCACACGCGCTGAAAACCGCAGAAAAACAGGGAGTTCTTAAATGACCGTTTCGCTTTACGATCGCCTGGGTGGGTATGATGTAATCGGAGGATTTGTTGAGGCACTGATTGGCCGCGCCCAAACCGACAGCCTGCTTGGCCGCTTCTGGGCGCATCGAAGCGAAGACCGGAATGCCCGGGATTTGCAGATGCTGATCGATTATCTCGTCCGAGAGACCGGCGGCAGGATGTATTATACCGGGCGCGACATGGTGCTGGCCCATGCGGGCATGGGTATTACCGACATTGACTGGTCGCGGTTCATCGAGATTGTGATTCACGTCGCCGGTGAACTCGGCGTCGGCAAATCGGAAGGTGCCGAAGTGTTGGCGTTTGTGGGTGGCCTCAAGGGCGACATTGTCACTGCAGGCTGATGTCCAGACCGTTCTGGGTGACGCGTAAAAACGGAAAGGCAGGCGATGACCGAAGAATCTCACACAAACGAAGGCGGCTGCACATGCGGCCATGTCCGCTACCAAGTGTTGTCAGACCCTCTGATCGTGCATTGCTGCCATTGCCGGTATTGCCAGCGGCAGACCGGGGCGGCCTTTGCGCTGAATGCACTGATCGAGGCTGACCGGGTGCAAGTGATCCAAGGCGATATCGAAGAACTCACCGTCGTCACACCGAGCGGCAAGGGGCAGACCATTGCGCGCTGTCCCAAGTGTCGCATCGCTGTCTGGAGCAATTATCACATGTCGGGCTTGAGAGAGCGCATTCGCTTCATCCGGGTCGGGACACTGGACAATCCTGACCTGCTGCCACCCGATGTGCACATTTTTACCACCACCAAACAGCCTTGGGTGCGCTTTCCCGAAGGCGCCAGGGTCGTAGACATTTATTATGAGTATGGGGCCACCTGGTCACCCGATAGCCTGAGCCGAGGGGCCGCTCTGTTCGAGGCGGCGGGGATCGCTCTGCCTTGAACTGGGGTGGGGCGGAACGTTCCCGTCTTACACAAGGAAAAGCCCGCACCTCTGTGTGCGGGCTTTGTTCTGTCGTTGCAGATTCCGGTGATGCCGCTCAAGAGAGGCGCAGGGCGCCTAAACCGTCAGCCAGTCAGGGCGAACATAGGGGAGGCCGAGGTCGTGGGCGACGGCTTCGTGGGCGATCTTGCCGGCGTCGACGGTGAGGCCATGGGCGAGGTGCGGGTTGGCGTTGATGGCGGCGCGTCCACCGAGGTTCGCAATCTGCATCACGAAGGGCAGGGTCGCATTGGTCAACGCGTAGGTGGAGGTGCGCGGCACGGCGCCCGGCATGTTGGCGACGCAATAGTGCAGGATGCCGTCGACATCATAGATCGGGTCTTCGTGCGTGGTGGCGTGGCTGGTTTCGAAACAGCCGCCCTGGTCGATGGCGATGTCGACAAGCACGGCGCCCGGTTTCATCGTCGAGAGCTGGGCGCGCGAGATGAGCTTGGGGGCGGAAGCGCCGGGGATCAGGACGGCGCCGATCACGAGGTCTGCATCCTTGACTGCTTCGGCGAGGCTGTGGGCGGTGGAATACATGGTCTTCACTGAGCCACGGAACTGCGCGTCCAGTTCGGCGAGGCGGTTATTGTTGCGGTCGAAAATGGTGACATCGGCGCGCATGCCGACCGCGATTTCGGCTGCGTGGGTGCCGGAGACACCGCCGCCGATGATGACGACTTTCGAGGGGGCGACTCCCGGAACACCGCCGAGCAGGATGCCGCGGCCGCGTGTTCTGCGCATCAGGGCCCAGGCTGCAACCTGCATCGACATGCGACCGGCCACCTGGCTCATCGGGCGCAGAAGCGGCAGACCGCCATCGTCATCCGTGACAGTCTCGTAGGCGATCGCGAGGCAGCCGGACTTCATCAGGCCGGCGGCCTGGACGGGGTCCGGGGCAAGGTGGAGGTAGGTGAAGAGTGTGTGGGCGGGGGTGAGGCGGGCCGTCTCTTCCGGCTGCGGCTCCTTCACCTTCACGATCAGTTCGCTGGAAGTGAACACCGCATCGGCATCGGGCAGGATTTTCGCACCGACTGCCGTGTATGCGTCGTCCGGGAAGCCTGATCCGAGCCCGGCGCCGGACTGGACGTTGACGCCATGGCCTGCGCGGGTGAGTTCGCCGACGCTTTCCGGTGTCAGTCCGACACGGGACTCCTGTTTCTTGATTTCGGTTGGAACGCCTATGCGCATGTTTGCTCTCCCTGAGGCAGGTCTTGCCTATAAACCTGCCGGGAGTGAAATTCCAGTCCTCGGTCAGGCGGCGACTTCGATCAAGTCGGGATCGTCGTCATCATCATCTGCGTCATGGCCGCTGGCATCGCCGATGCTGAAGCGTTCTGCTTCTTCCTCCATCCATTCGCGGACTTCCGGTTCGGGTATGCCGAGGGTCAACAGGATGTCGGCGACCATTTCGATGCCCTTGGGCTGGCCGGCGGCGAAGTGCGCGCGGACACCGAGGTCAAGATAGCGTTCCAGGTCGAGACGGCTGTCGACGGCCACGAAGCGGACCAGATCGGGAAAGCGGCGGGTGATTGTTGGGGTCACCTCACGGGATATCTCGTAGCGTGAAAAGCCGAGCACAACAGCACGGGCATTGCTGCCGCCGACGGCCTCGACGAGCTTCATGTTCGACGCATCCCCGAATGACACGTGATAGCCGTCAGCCACGGCGGACAGGAAGCGGTCGGGGTCAGCCTCGGTTGCGATACAGGGAATGTCGTGGTCGACCAGGGCGTCGACGGCGAGGCGACCGGCTGACGACATGCCGATGACGATGACCGGGCGATCGCTGATATTCGCGGTCGTGCTTGAGAAATCAGTCTCGGTCTTGCTGCGCTCGGCGAGATGGCGCGACAGGCGCACACCAAGACCTGCCCAGCTGGGCGCAAGCGCGAGCGACAGGGCGACGGCGGCGACGGTGCTGCTCATCAAGTCTATTGAGATGCCGGCCGTGATGGCGCCAAGCGACAGAATGACCAAGGTGAATTCGGAGCCCTGCGCCAGCAGGAATGACATCTGCGTCGCGCCCGGCTTGCTCCACTTGTTGAGACGCGCGGCGATATAGCCGAGGCCGGTCTTCACGACCAGGATGGCCGCGGCGCCGAGCAGGACGAAGGGCAGGTGCGAGAGCAGGGCCGAAATGTTGATGCCGAGCCCGACGCTGATGAAGAAGAAGGAGAGGAGCAGGCCCCGGAATGGGCCCATCTCGGTCTGGACCTGGTGGCGGAACGGCGTGCCTGAAACGGCGAGGCCGGCGAGGAAGGCACCCAGTGTCAGCGACAGGCCGATGACGGCGGTCGCGCAGGCGGCCGCCAGGACCAGCAACAGGGTGAAGGCGGTGAACGCCTCTGCATTGCGCGTGGCGGCGAGGGTGCGGAAGACGGGATTGATCAGGTATTTGCCGGCCAGAAGCGCGGCGCCAAAGGCGATGAATGTCTGCACGACCGACAAGCCGAGTGCGGCATAGAGCGGGACGCCCGCGCCCTCCAGCATGAAATCGGAGACGAGGCCCGCAAGGCCCTGCGCGCCGACGTCGGACTCGCCGAGGGAACTGGCAAAGATCATCAGGAAGATGGCGACAATGTCCTGGAAGATCAGGACATGAGTTGTTGCCCGGCCGATCGGGCACGAATTCTGCTCCCGCTCGGTCAGGATACGGGCAACCACGGCGGTCGATGACAGGCCGAGACTGAGACCGATGGCGATCGCGATGGGCCAGTCCACGCCGATCGTGGCGAGGGCGCCCGCGCTGACAAGGCCGGTCAGGAAGAGATGCGTCGGTGCGAGGCGCAGCAGGTCGGTGCGGCTCTCGTTCAGTTCGCGCAGTGAGACGTGCATGCCGATGTCGAACAGGAGGAACACAACGCCGAGTTCGGCCAGCAGGTGGGTGGCGCTGCTGATCTCGATCAGGCCGAGGGCGCTCGGGCCGATCAGGATTCCGACGATGAGGTAACCGACAATCGGGCTGAGCCGCATCGCCTTGGACGCAAGCGCAGCTGATGCGCCGAAGCCGAGAAGTGTGATTGCGGGAATTAGGGCTTCGACGGGAGTCAGTTCTGCGGCCATGCGTGGTCTGCGTCTCCTAAGGGCTGTGTTGTGCGTATCGCCTAAATCTAGGGTGATTGCGGGGAAATTACAAAGGCCGCCAAATCCTTTTCGGACTGGCGGCCTTCACCTTGCTGCGCGTGGGGGAGGGCAATCAAGTCCACGCCCAGTATGGGAGGAAGTTTTTTGCCTAGAGGCTTTTCGAGAGCGTCAGCACGACGCGCTCGTCGGCAATGTCGACATCATCGACGTCAGTGCCCCAATAGCGCAGGTCGACATCGATGCCGATCGGCAGGGCGTAAGTGCCGCCGAGCGACCAGTTGGTGTAATCACCGCCGCCGTCGAAGCTGTAATTGCCGACGCTCACGTCCGTCGAGAAGGCGTCCGTGAAGCTGTAGGCTGCGGTGCCCTGGACATAGACGCTCTCATTGTCTGGATCCCAGAAGACCGCGCCGCCGACGCCCACGCCGCCTTCGAATTCGTAGCCGAGGGCTGCCTGCAGTTCGACAAAGTCGAGATCTTCGTCGTCGGCATCAGGATAGGCGTAATAGATTACGCCGAGATCCCAGGTGACGCCGTTCGCGAATTCGCTGGCGAAACCGCCGTAGAAGTCTGCTTCTAGGTTGGTGTCGGATGCGTCGCCGAAATCGACATTGGATGCCCATACACCAGCGTAGAAGATGTCATTGGCATAGTCGAAGCCGCCCGAGATGGCCGGATCTTCATTGGATTGCGAAACACCGCGCCAGACATAGTCGGACGTGACCGCGACGTTTCCTGACCATTCACCTTCAGCGAAAGCTGTGCCGGCCGTAGCCAGCAGAGCAACAAGAGCGACCCCCGCCCGTGATACCTTGGTTTTCATTGTGTAGTTCCCCGTGCTTAGAACAACTCCGACTTGGAGCGCAAAACCGAGGATTGCCCGGGATTCCGGCCGTTTCGAACCAAAAACTCAGGTGGGGTTTGCCAGCACGGGGATCGCCGTCTTTTTAGGCACTCGAACATTGGGAATGCCTGCGCTTTGTGCGCCCGGCAGTTGATCACCGCGCCACGAGCGGGGCGTATCCAAGGTGCATCCCGGCATCGACGAGCAGCGTTTCCCCGGTCACGTGCCGCGAGGCATCTGACAGGAAGAAAAGCGCTGTATCGGCAACATCGTCAGGGCCGCTGGCGACATTCAGCGGCACGGATGCGGCGACGCCGGCTTCCATCCGCTTGTACTGTTCCTCGTCCATCGTGTCCTTGAACCAGCGCGTGCCGATGAATCCGGGGCAAACGGCATTGACGCGAATCGCCGGAGCGAGCGCACGGGCGAGCGACAGGGTCATTGTGTTGAGCGCGCCCTTGGTGGCGGCGTAGGCGACTGACGAGCCGATGCCGGTGACACCCGCGATAGAGGATACATTGAGCACGGCGGCGGCGCGGCCGGTCTGCTTATGGCTGGCAACCAGCAGGTCGCGGCAGGCCTGCACCATCAGGAATGGCCCGACAACGTTGACGGCATAGGTATCGAGAAAGTCGTCCTTGCTGAGCGCGTTGAGGTCTGAATGGTCGCGCGCGTGGCGGGTAATTCCGGCATTGTTGACGAGAATATCGAGGCGCCCGCTGGCCCCGGCAGCCTCTGCCAGCGTCCGGCAGCCCTCTTCCGTCGCCACATCGGCCTGGACGAGCCGCGCCTGGGCGCCCAGCGCCCGGCAATCGGAGACGGTCGCTTCGGCATCGGCCACAGAGCGGCTGCAATTGATAATGACTTCTGCGCCGCGTTCGGCCAGTTTCAGGGCGATGGACCGTCCCAGCCCGGTCGCAGAGCCGGTTACCAATGCGGTACGTCCGGAAAGATCGCGAAGTTCTGCCATGTCAGGTCCACCCTCTGGATTGGTTTCTTGTTGGGCACCTGAAGAAGCCTGACGCAGCGTAAAGTCAATACGCCGGAGCTGATGATTTCAAACCGAATAAATCAACCAAGCGGAAACTGTTGTGTCTTATGCAGGTTGGGGTGCTTGGAGGGCAACGGAATGGATCAGGGGTTCGAGGGACTCCTTGCGCAGATATCGGCCGTGGTGAAGCTGTCAGAGACTGACGCCCACCGCGTAGCGACGGATCTGTTCCGTCACGGTATCCTGTCCCTGACCGATGCCGAGGCCCTGTTTCGCCTGAATTTCACGACTGCGGGGACCGATCCGGCCTGGGATCGCCTGTTCATCGCAGCGATGAAAGAATTCGTGCTCGTGCACAGTGATCCCAAAAGCTGGGTCACCGAGGATGAGACCGATTGGCTGATCGAGAATATCAGGCGCGACATGACCGGACCGATCGCGTCGGAAGTGGACCTCCTTCTACAGATCATTCGTTATGCCGAAGGCGTGCCGGAGCGGCTTGGCTATTTTGCCCTGCAAATGGCCTGCGCCCGCATTACACATGTCGGCAAGGCGACGCCTGAAGACGTCGAACGGGTGCGCCGTGCCCTGATCGTACCGGCGGGCGAGAGCCATTCCTGGATTTCCGGACTGGAAGCCGAGTTGCTGGTGCGCACGAATGACGCGATTGCCTTTTCGGCGAACGATCCATCCTGGAACGACCTGTTCGCCCGCGCGATTTCCAATCACCTCATGGCACGGGCCCACCCTGAACCGTCCAGTGAACAGTCGCTGCTGTCACGCGACCACTGGGTCGGCGATATGCGGCCCGAACCGGGGACATTCCTGGCGCATGCGCGGAGCGACGTTTCCGATGACGGCTGGTTCGAACCGATCAGCCAAGACGAGAAAAAGGCGGATGCCGCGCGCAGCGTGGCCCGGCAGGCGGCATTGCGCGAAGCGAATATCGGTACCGATGATGAAACCTCGTGGTTTCTCAAGCGCCTTGAGCTGGACAAGTCTGTCAGTCTCGCCGAACGGGCGCTGATCGACTTCCTGAAACTCGAGGCACCGGGTTTCACGCAAGGCCTTGCAGTCGCGCGCTGATCGTCTAACGGTCCTTGCATACTGATGCTGAACCTAATTGTCGCCGGCGTAATGGTCGTGCTGACCTTCACAATCCACTTCATTGGACTGGTCGGCCTGTCGGCCTTCCTGCGGCAGCGCGGGGTTCATCCCGTCAACCTCAAGAGCGTGTTCGGACAGGGCGTGTCGATCCTGTTCGTGGTGATCAGCCTGTTTGCCCTGCACTCGATTCAGATATGGGCCTACGCCTTTGCCTACCTGGCGCTGGGGCAGTTCGAGGGTATCGAGCCGGCGCTGTACTTCTCCACATCGGCCTTCACCACGGTAGGCTTTGGCGATGTGCTACCCCACGATGACTGGCGCATGCTGGGTGCGGCCGAGGCGGCCAATGGCTTCCTGCTGATCGGCTGGTCGACCGCGTTCCTTGTGGCCGTGACGGCGCGTGTTCGGGCCTTCGAGGCGGATATCGAGCGTCTGGACGACTAGGCCGGATCCGACGGGAAAAACCGGGCCCTGGCGACCGCGAGCCCCACCAGGACAATACCGCCGACCACGAGGCTGGCCGCATTGGCGCCGAGCAATTCGAAATACTGCGTGTAGCCGTGGATCGCAAGGAATACGATTGACGTGACGGAGACGAATCCGCCCCGGCGCGCCTTGACGGTGGTTGCGATCAGGAATGCGGCCCAGCCGAGCGTGAACACGATCTCGGGAATCTCCATGGCGGCCTCGCGCCATTCGCTGCGTTCGCTCCAGGCAGATGGCGCCAGCCAGTGTTCGCCAATCCGGTCGCCCCATAGCGACCCGACCCAGGACGCGAAATTGACCATGAAGAGCGCCGTGCGGGCGGCAATCGTTGTGACGCCTTCATAGGCTCTGGCGATCTGGCCGCGCAGGGCGAACAGGCCCGCCGCAACGGCACTGAACAAGAAAATGGTCAGAGTAGGCTCTTCGACGAAGATGCCATAGCTTGCATGCCAGTAGCCGGTGCCGGACCCGAGCGTCGCACCAAGGGCGAGCACGGCCGGCCCGGCCAGGAAAGCCGACCTGAACCAGACCGCCGCCGCAGCGACTACGGCGGCAATTGCCTGCGTCGGATAGAGCGAGGCGTCGGCGTCCCTGAATTCCCAGCCAATCCAGCCGGCGAGCCCGACATCGCCCATCAGGGTTAGGCCTGCGCCGAGCACTTTCAGAGAGGCATCGACATCAAGGCGGCGTAGGGTTTCTGCCCCGACCAGCGCCAGCAGGGCAAGGACCAGGCCGGTGGCCGCATTGGGCACCAGGGCGATGGTGCCGGCGGCGACAGACAAGGCGCCGAAGATCAGCAACAGGCTGATGAGCAGGCCGCGTTTCTGGCCAGGCAGGGCAAATGCTTTCAGGCGAGCCGCTTCTTCCGGTGAAATCTGCCCATTTCAAGTCAGCGAATCCAGATCGAGTCAAATGATTTGCATGTGAGTGCTCACTATCAGTTGTGAGCGTTCATTAACATGTGGCATGATGGCTGGCAAGCCATCTTGACGCTCCGGGAGTGTAGACAAGTCGGTGCCTGCGGCTTAACTGCGGGGCAGATTTGAATTGCCAAGCAGGCCAGGGGTGAGATGTTCAAGAAAATTTTGATTGCCAACCGGGGCGAAATCGCCGTTCGCATCATCAAGACGTGCCGCCGACTCGGTGTGAAGACGGTCGTCGTCTATTCCGATGCCGATGCTGGCTCGATGGCCGTGGAAATGGCCGATGAAACCGTGCACATTGGCGGTTCGCCTGCCTCGGAATCCTATCTCGTTGCCGACAAGATCATTGATGCGGTGAAAAAGACCGGCGCCGAAGCCATCCATCCCGGTTTCGGCTTCCTGTCCGAGAACCCGGCTTTCGCCAAGCGCCTCGAAAAAGAGGGAATTGGCTGGATCGGGCCGAACGCGTTCGCTATCGAGGCCATGGGCGACAAGATCAGCTCTAAGAAGCTGGCAGCCGAAGCTGGCGTGTCGACCGTTCCCGGCCATATGGACCTGATCAAGGACACCAAGGAAGCGGTGAAGGTTTCCCGCGAGATCGGTTATCCGGTGATGATCAAGGCCTCGGCGGGCGGCGGCGGCAAGGGCATCCGCGTTGCGGCCAATGACAAGGAAGTCGAAGAAGGCTTCCCGGCCGTGAAGGCAGAAGCGCAATCCTCCTTCGGGGATGATCGCATTTTCATCGAGAAATTCATTCTCGACCCGCGACACATCGAAATCCAGGTGCTCGGCGACAAGCATGGCAACTGTGTCTACCTGTTCGAGCGCGAGTGCTCGATCCAGCGCCGCAACCAGAAAGTCATCGAGGAAGCGCCCTCGCCATTGCTCGATCCGGAAACCCGCAAGAAGATGGGCGAACAGGCTGTCGCGCTGTCCAAGGCGGTCAACTATGACAGCGCCGGCACGGTGGAATTTGTCGTCTCCGGCAAGGACAAGGAATTCTACTTCCTTGAAATGAACACCCGCCTGCAGGTGGAGCACCCTGTCACGGAAATGATTACCGGCGTCGACCTTGTCGAGCAGATGCTGCTGTCTGCCTATGGCGAGAAGATGAAGTTCAAGCAGTCTGACCTGAAGATCAATGGCTGGGCGGTCGAGACCCGTGTGTATGCAGAAGATCCGTACCGGAACTTCCTGCCATCCATTGGGCGTCTCAAGCGCTTCCATCCACCGGTCGAAGGCAAGCTCGGCAAGGGCACGGTCCGTATGGATTCGGGCGTACGCGAAGGCGACGAAATTTCGATGTTCTATGACCCGATGATCGCCAAGCTGGTCACCTGGGGCAAGGACCGCGATGCGGCGCTCGACACCCAGGCCGAGGCGCTTGACCGGTTCCACATAGAAGGCATCCAGGACAATATCCCGTTCATCGCTGCCGTGATGGACGAAAAGCGCTTCCGCTCCGGCGATATCACCACGGCCTATATCAAGGACCAGTTCCCTGACGGCTTCCGTGGCACCGAGCCGACCAAGACGCAGGAGACCCAGCTGATTTCGGCCGCGGCCTATGTCCACGGTTTCTATTCGCGCCGGGCGCAACATGTGACCGGTCGCATATCTCCCGTACCCGAAGCCCGCAAGGACTGGATCGTCATCCTCGGTGACCGGCACCATCCGGTTCACCTTGAACTGGGCGACGACGGTGATGCGCAGATCACGATCAATGGCGGCAAGCCCCATTCCCTCGTGACCAATTGGAATCCCGGCCAGCACCTGGTCGAAGGCGTGCTCGACGGCAAGCCGTTCGCGGTGAAATTTGCCGATAGGACCGAAGGCTATATCTTCCGCCACCGGGGCGTTGCCCTGCGTGCGCTCGTCTGCACACCAACGGTTGCCGGCCTGCATGCCCGCCTTCCCGAAAAGGAAAAGCCTGACACGTCGAAACTCGTCATCTCGCCGATGCCGGGTCTTGTCGTGTCAATGGACGTGACTGTCGGCCAGGACGTCCAGGCGGGCGAAGCGGTCTGTGTCGTCGAGGCGATGAAGATGCAGAACATCATCCGCGCCGAAGCCACGGGCACCGTGAAGGCGATCAATGTGATTGCGGGCGCCAGCGTGGCGGCCGACGAAATCATGGTCGAGTTCGCCTGATCCGGCTTAACCGCCTGATAACCGAACACATGCGCTACTGAATCCGACTCTGGAGGCGGCTAGCCCCGCCTTTGGCTTGTCACTGGATAGGCCACGGAAATTCCGGTGCCGTGGCAATCGGTTTTGCAGGGAGGACAGCATGAACCTTTATCTCAGCCCGAATGGACGGATTGATCAGCCCACCTATTGGCGTGGCGCGATCACCTTGTTCGTCGTCAGCACCGTTTTGTCGGTGATTTCCGCATACGTGTCGCCCTTTCTGGGTGTTCTTGGCCTGATCGTCATCTGGCCATGGATCGTATTGCACGTGAAACGCTTCCACGACGCCGACCAGACCGGCTGGTTCACGATCGGCATGGTGGTCTTGGCGATCATCTTGTCCATGGTGCTCGGCTTCATCCTGCCGGGCCTTTTCGGTGTCGATACAGCAGCAATGTCGGAACAGATGGCGCGCGACCTGGAAGACATGGCGTCCAGCAATGATCCCGGTGCGGTCCTGGCGGCCACGATGGATGCCACGAAGGAAATGACGCGGGCCCAGCTCCTGCCGAACATCGTGTCGACCGCAATTGTCACAGGTGTGATCGGCTTTGTCATGAGCCTGTTCAAGTCGACGTCCGGCACCAACAAGTTCGGGCCACCATCGGGCGAGCCACCAGTCGACACGTTCGTCTGAGCGCATTTGCGCCCATGACATCATCCTGAAGAGCCGGGGCCTGCCTCCGGCTTTTTTTTCTTACATGAATTTATCGTTTATTGATAAGAGGCCGCAAAGGCGCTAAGACGCGATCTACCGGCGCCAACCCGAGGAGACCGCCCCATGGACATTCGATATGTCCTGCTCAGCCCGAACGGCCGTATTGGCCCGCGCGACTTCGGTCGCGGGCTGATCCTGCTGACCGGGGCGATGATGATCGTCCAGATCGCGGTGGCACTGGTGTCGCCTGCGTTTGGCGTGCTGCAATACCCGCTCGTCTTCTCCTATGTCTGCGTGTTCGGCAAACGGCTGCACGATGGCGGCCACAGCGCCTGGTTCTATCTTCTGTTTCTGGCGGGCTATTTCGTGCTGTCGACCACCGCAACGGCGATCCTGATGCCGTTCCTGTCACCCGACGCCCTCGCGATGCAGGTGGAGTTCCAGAAACTCGCCATGGAAGGCCAGTTCAGCGCCGCCGTCGAGGAAGCCGCAAAGATTGCCCCGGAACTTGCGCGCCAGTCCGTGCTGACGACGATCACCGCCTTCCTGCTGACCAGCGGCGCCCTTGGCCTGATCGGCGCGCGCCTGCGGTCTGACCCATCGACCAACCAGTTCGGCCCCCCCTCCGACGGGGCCGGCCAGCCCGATACGTATTCCTGATTCCCGCCAAGGACATTCCCAATGCTAGACTCTCCCGCCCAGATCGATCCGCACCGTCCATGGATTCTCGACCGCCGCGACGATCCGTCAACGATGAGCTGGATCCAGACCCTGTTCAATCCGATGGGCCAGTCCAGCAAGCTGCATTTCAGCCGGGCCTGGACCTTCATGTTCATGGGGCGTGTCCTGCTCTATCTCGTGCCGACCTTCGTGGTGGCCGTTCTCGGCATCGCCGGGCTGAAGACGGATACGCTCAGCAATCCCGTCAATCTCGGCCCGGTCCCTGTGCCGGCCATGCTGCTGCCCTTCATGCTGTTCGTCTTGTTGACTGAATACACCTCGTTCGCCGCGCACATGCGCCGCCTGTCCGAAGCCGGGCGCTCGACCCTGCTGGCCGGCATTGTCCTACTGCCGCTCATGCTAGGTATGCTCGCCTTTGCGGGCGGTACGGCGATGGGCAATGCGCGGCATGAAGCCGCGGTCGCCAAGGCCGCACTCGAAAAGGAAATCGCGGCAGATCCTGTGAGAGCGGCGGCTGCAAAAGCGGAAGCCGAAGCCAAGGCGAAAGCGAATCCGAAAGCGCAGAAACCGTCACAACGGAGCGGACCGCCTGAGGCACCCAAGACGGCCAGGGAAACGGCGATCAGCACGGGGATGGGTATGGCGGTCCCGATCTGGCTGCTCGCCTCGTTCGGGGCGATGCTGTGGACGCTGCTCTTTGTGGCACGGATTCCCAATGGAGGTGTCGGCGAGTTCAGCACTGGCAGCCACATTCCGGAGAATGAAGCTCTGCGCAGGCCCTACGGGACCGTCTGAAGCGGGCTTGGCACGACCACCAGCTGGCTGCCAAACACGGCCTCGAACGCATCGCGCAGGGCGATATCGACATCGCCCATGCTGGCCGGGATGCCGAGATCGACAAGACTCGTCACGCCATAGCGCGGGTCTGCTATGCCGCACGGCGTGATTCCCGAGAAATGCTCCAGGTCCGGCTCGACGTTCAGCGAAATGCCGTGAAAGCTCACCCAGCGCTTCAGGCGCACGCCGATGGCGGCAATCTTGTCCTCGCGCAACGGGCTGCCCGCCTGTGTCCGGTCGACCCAGACGCCGACACGGCCGTCGCGCGGCCCGGCGTCGACATCGAAGGCGGCCAGGGCGGCAATGATCCAGGCTTCGAGATTCTGCACGAAGGCCCGCACGTCGCGTCCGCGCGCGGCGACATCCAGCATAACGTAGGCCACGCGCTGGCCGGGGCCATGATAGGTGTACTGGCCCCCGCGTCCGGCTTCGAACACGGGAAAGCGCGCGGCATCTTTCAGGTCTTCCGGCTTGGCAGATGTGCCGGATGTATAGAGCGGGGGGTGCTCCAGGAACCAGACCAGTTCGGACGCCTCACCCTCGCGAATCGCACGGGCGCGGGCCTCCATGAGGGCCACGGCGGCCTCATACGGGACGGGGGCATCGGACACGGCCCATTCAACGGCGGGGAAATTCTGCATGATCGTTCGCATATAGGCGACAATCGGGGCTTCACAAAGGTTTGCGCGCGCCTTATACGGCCCGTCTGCCTGTTACAGACCAGTGTGCGGTCATGGCGGAATTGGTAGACGCGCAGCGTTGAGGTCGCTGTGGGGCAACCCGTGGAGGTTCGAGTCCTCTTGACCGCACCATATGGCCGTTCCTGACGGCGCAGATTATCACTCCATTTCAAAACGAAAGCCGTCGCGGCAACCAAACGCGACCGCTTGCGTTGTCTCACCGTTGCCTCTTCAGATCAGCGGGAGAACGTGTTTTGATCGATATTCTTGGTTACGCGGCCATGGCGACAGGCATCGTGGCGGCCGTGCTCGTATCGGCCAATCTCAGCCGGAAGATAACCGGCTATGCCTTCATTGTTTTTACTGTCTCGTCTGTCGCCTGGGTGGCGTTCGGCCTCCTGAAGAACGAACCGCCGCTCATCTTGCAGAATATCGCGCTCACGGGCGTCAACCTGTTTGGTATTTATCGCTGGCTGATCGTCAAGGCGCGCACCGACTAGGCTGGCAGAACCAGCCGGGCTTCAGGATCAGTGCGGCGCGCCCTGATGCGGCAACAGCGGGACCTGACGCCGGCGCAGGCTGTGTTGACCCGTCGCGCGTTGCCGCACGCAGGTCCACATGCACACCACGCCCGCAAACACCATGGCCACCGCCGCGCGCAGGTTCCCTGTCGAGACGACATGCCTGAGGCTGGCAAGGTTGCCGCTCCGGCTGGGAACGGTGGGGCGCGGGCGAGCGGAATATGTGTCTGCGTAGTGGGTCATGCAACTCAAACCAACAATGCAGGGAAAGGTTCCCGCGTCGGGGTGCGGCATGCTGTGCGGCTGCATGAAATTTCGGTTCAGCCTTGGAACAGGGCGCGATCCTGACGGTTGTTTGGGCGAGGGCTGGAACCTGATAACCCCATAAGGAGAGTCAACATGACCAACACACTCGAAACCTCTGCCAATCGGCTGATCAGTTCCGATCGCGTCGAAGGCACCAATGTCTATAACGGCCAGGGCGACAAAGTCGGTTCTGTCGATTGCGTGATGCTGGACAAGCAGCAAGGCAAGGTTGCCTATGCCGTGATGTCGTTCGGCGGCTTCCTCGGCATCGGCGAGAAGCGCCACCCGCTGCCCTGGCAGACGCTGACCTATGACGAACAGAAAGACGGCTATGTCGTCAATCTGACTAAGGACCAGCTGGAAAAGGCGCCGACGCTGGACCGCGGCGACTATGATCGCCTCAAGGACCGCGTTTACGGCGCCTCGGTTTACTCACACTATGGTCAGACGCCATACTGGATCCCGATTGCCTAGGATCGATAATTCGCCGATCCGGGGCCGGTGCCAAAGGCATCGGCCCCTTTTGTATCCAACCGGAGGACCAGACCATGTCAGCGATACCCTACGCCACTCTCGAAGGCCGGTTGCTGGCCCAGCGACAGGTGCTGGCCGAACTGCTCGCCGCCTGCGACCGGGCCGGCGGGCCGCTGTCAGACTGGGTGCGCACTTTTATGTCGGAAGACTTCACGGTGCACGACTATGCCGAGGATCCGGGCGCCGTCCCGGACCCCGCCTTCGCCGTCGAAAGCATCATCGCCGAGGAAAAGCGCATGCTTGCAGCCGAGACAGGCAGGATTCTCGACGCAGCAGCGCGCTAACGGGCATCAGCGACCTGGAAGTGCTGCAGCATCTCGCGGGCCGGGGCATAGTCAGGTTTGAGGGCTGCCGCCTCGGTCAGGTCGTTATAGGCTTGCGCTACATCGTCCAGCGCCCAATGGGCAATTGCCCGGTTGAGATAGGCCACATGGCGGCGTTCCCGGGAAATGGCCTGAGGCTCTGACAGCGCGTCCACAGCCTCGTCGAACCGGTTCATGCGAACAAGGACTGCGCCAAGATTGATGGCCACGTCGGGCGACGCATTGTCTTTCGCGCGGGCGGCTTCGAAGTCAGCCAGGGCATCGTCCAATTCGCCTCGCCGCATCTTGACGATACCCGTGTTGGTCAGCGTGGCGGCGTATGTGGCCGGGGTCAGGTCTGCCTCCTGCAGGGCCGCTTCGCACAATCGGAGCAGCTTGGCAGAGTGGGCATCGGGGGCGGCGACGCGGGCGGCGCAGGTTTCGGCGAGCGTTTTGCCGGAATGATAGACAACCGGACCCGCTTCCGCGCCTGGAGCGGCAAACAGGAGGAGGAGGGCTGGGAGGAGCGCAATCGGTTTCATGAGACATGTCCTTTTATATTGTATATACACGACATAGGCGGCGAGTCCGCCCGGGGATCAAAAGTCCCGCCCGGTCCAGAGGAACTAGGCGGGAAGTGGTATGTTGGCAAACGGAGGGCTGGCTGGCAGCTTTGGGCTAAACGCGACACACGAATCATATATAGTAGTGCATATGCACTCTATAAGAGTGTCAATGAAAATTCTCTATGGTTATTGTGCGTCGTGAGGACGTGTGATTGAAATCCCGACATAAAGCTGTATATGCACGTAATATGATTACACCGTCTCAAACTCCTGCATTTGAATTGCCATGCTCGGCCGGGCGGCTGCTGCGGGCCGCTCGCGTGTTGACGCGCCACTATGACGACGCGCTGCGTCCGGTCGGGATCACGATCACCCAATTCGGCCTGCTGAAGGTCATCCAGCGCCTCGAACCTGAATCCATTTCCGATATTGCCCAGGCGCTGGACATTGATCGCACGACCCTGTCACGCAACCTCAAGCCGTTGGAAAAGGCGGGACTGGTGTTCCGTGGCAGTGAAGGCGAAAGCCGCCGTCGCCGCGTGTTGTTGACGACGCTGGGTGTGGCCAAGCTGAAAGAGGCTCAACCATTCTGGCAGATGGCACAGGATCGCGTCGAGGACGTGCTGGGCGATGCAAAACTCCAGGACCTCTACGGCGCCCTGTCAATGATCCGGCCCGAGTTCATCGCGCATCCCTAGCCTGTTGACGTCGGCGCTTGCCGAAACGCGCCAACCCCGGCAAGAACGGCGCCATGATGGATACTTCACAGCCCAACTCCCCGACACAGGATTCGGCCGAGATCGACGCCGCGCTGCTGGCGGACGTGAAAGATGCCGTCGAGGAGCGCGACACGCGCTGGCTTGCCCGCACACTGCAACGCATGCACCCGGCCGATGCCGCCGACCTTCTCGAACAACTGCCCTATGATGCGTTCGAGGAAGCCGTTGAACTGCTTGGCGGAGAATTGCCGCCGGATATCCTGATCGAGCTGCGCGATACCTATCGCGAAGGCGCCGTCGACATGCTGCCCGACCACGCGGTCGTCAACGCGCTCGACGAACTCGATTCCGATGACGCGACGACGATCCTCGACGACCTCGACGCTGACCGGCGCGAGCGTATCCTCGAAGACCTCGCCCCGATTGACCGAGCCCAGCTCGAACGCGGCCTGGCCTATGAGGAAGAAACCGCCGGTCGCCTCATGCAGACGGAATTCGTGGCGCTGCCCGAATTCTGGACGGTCGGCCAGTCGATCGACTATTCCCGGAAACTCGGCACCGAGCTGCCGGAAGTCTTTTACGAAGTCTACGTGACCGATCCGGCTCACCGCCTGATCGGTGTTGTGTCGCTGGCAACGCTACTGCGTTCGCCGCGCGATACGCCGTTGTCGGACATCATGGAAGACCCGATGTCCAGCATCGCCACCGACATGGACCAGGAAGAGGTCGCCTACCAGTTCCAGAAATACTCGCTCGCCTCGGCACCGGTGAAGGATTCGGCTGGTCGCCTTGTCGGCATGATCACGGTCGATGACATGGTCGACGTCATCCAGTCTGAAAACACCGAAGATCTGCTCTCCCTGCTCAACGTGAGTTCGGCCGCCGGGTCCGATTCGGTCTGGGACACGGTCAGGGCGCGCGCGCCCTGGCTGGGCGTCAACCTGTTCACGGCCTTCATCGCGTCAGGCATTATTTCCATATTTCAGGGCACGATCGAGCAGATCGTCGCCCTGGCGGTCCTGATGCCTGTGGTGGCTGCACTCGGCGGCAATGCCGGCAGCCAGGGCCTCGCCGTGGCGGTACGCGCCATTGCCGAGCGAGAGCTTGATGGCGCCGCGGCGCGGCGCGCCGTGATGCGTGAATTCCTGAGCGGCACGGTCAATGGCGTCATCTTTGCCATCGGGGTCGGCCTGATTGCCTTGCTCTGGTTCCGCCAGATGGACATTGCCCTTGTCATTGCGGCTTCGATGTTTGCCACGTTCATGTGGGCAGGGCTGTCCGGCATCCTGGTGCCGCTCACGCTCAAACGGCTTGGCGCCGACCCGGCCGTTGCCTCCTCGGTGTTCGTGTTAACCCTGACCGACGTGATGGCGTTCTTCAGTTTCCTCGGCCTGGCGTCGCTGGTTCTGTTGTAAAACGCGGCATTTGCCTTGCCGAGTTCGCCGCTTAGGCGAACAGGCGCGCCATTTGCAGGTGGTCGCGATAGTAAAAGTCCAATTGTATCAATACGGGAGCCACCTGTATGGCCCGCCCAATGCGAACGTCCCGGCTAGGGCTCGAACTCGTCAAGAGTTTTGAGGGCTTTCGTGCGCATGCCGTCCAGCTTCCCAACGGGATCTGGATCATCGGATATGGCCATACGGCAACCGCCCGCAAGGGACTGACGGTCGACAAGGCCGACGGCGAACTTATCCTGCGCCACCACGACCTCCTGCCCGTCGAGCAGGCGATTGCGGACCGTGTCCTCGCCCCGCTCAGCCAGAACGAATTCGACGGGCTTGTCTCATTCGTCTTCAATATCGGCATCGAGGCCTTTGCCGGTTCCGATGTGCTGAGCCGCCTCAACACGGGTGACCGCCTGCAGGCGGCAGACGCCATGGGTTTCTGGCGCAAGGGCCGCATCGAGGGCGAAGTGCGCGTGATCGACGCCCTGGTTCGTCGTCGCGCAGCCGAGAAAGCGCTTTTCCTTGAACACCCGTCGGGCCGTGCATCCATACCCTCCGCGCTGGTCCGTCCCGAACTGGATGTCGGTGCATCTCCGATGACGCCGCATGAGCGGGCAATTGTCGTCGAAACGCGGGTGGACGGGGAGCGTGCGACCGCCGCCAGAGCGAGCGCGCCGGGCACTTCGCCACAAGCTGCCGCTCGCGCCGTCAACGAACGGCTCACCCGCATCCTGGGCGAGAATGCGTCGCTTGCATCCGGCCAGACACGCCCGGTCGCCGACAATGACAGCGTGCAGGACGGGCCCAGCATTGACGACATCACACGCGCCGTGTCGGCGCTGGCCGATCCCGATGGCAAGCTGCAAGCCTCACCAGTGATCGATGTGGCCAAGGGGCCACCCGAAGGGGTCGAGCGCCGCCGCACGCCCCGGCCGCCATCGCCGCCACCTTATGCGCCGCCCCTCGAGCATGGCGGCGGCATGCTGCCTGCGGCAGACCCGGTGGTTGTTGACGACCTCGAACAGATCCGCCTCAGCGATGAGGAAATCGAGCGCACCCTGGCCGAGAATGGCAACTACCATGACGACACATGGTATGAGGTGATGCGCGAAGGCTGGCCGTTCGCGCTGCTGGCAGGCCTCGGGATGATTGGCTTCCTCCTGGGGGTCGAACGCTTCTTCCGGGAGGCCTCGCGCCTCGTCGAGCGCACGTCAGACATCTATGTCGGGCCGCTGATCGCGCTTGGCAGCGGGGTCGTCCTCGTGACCTCCGCCTATTACCTGATGCGGATTCTGGCCCGCCGGACCTGACCCTTCCTGCGGCGCATTTTCCGCTGACACGAACGGCCGGCCCTGCTAGTCAAGCGAGATGATTGCGAAAACATATCCCAGCCTGAACTTCGATCTCGGCGAAACCGCCGACATGATCCGTGAAACCGTGGCAAGCTTTGCCCAGAATGAAATTGCGCCGCGCGCGGCGGAGATCGACCGTACCGACACGTTCCCACGCGATCTCTTGCCGAAAATGGGCGAGCTCGGCCTGCTCGGCATTACCGTGGAAGAGGAATGGGGCGGCACCGGCCTCGGCTATCTTGAACACGTCGTGGCGATGGAGGAAATCTCCCGCGCCTCGGCTTCGGTCGGCCTCTCCTATGGCGCCCACTCGAACCTCTGCGTCAACCAGCTGCGCCGCTGGGGCAGTGACGACCAGAAGGCCCGCTACCTGCCGAAACTGATCTCCGGTGAACATCTCGGCGCCCTCGCGATGAGCGAAAGCGGGGCTGGTTCCGACGTTGTCTCGATGAAGCTGAGGGCCGACAAAAACGGAGACCGCTACGTCCTCAACGGCACCAAGATGTGGATCACCAACGCTCCGGATGCCGATACGCTCGTCGTCTATGCCAAGACAGATCCGAAGGGCGGTTCCAAAGGGATAACGGCCTTTCTGATCGAGCGCGGCTTCAAGGGCTTCTCGGTCGCCCAGAAGCTCGACAAGCTCGGCATGCGCGGTTCGGAGACCGGCGAGCTGGTGTTCGACAATTGCGAAGTGCCGGAAGAAAACGTCATGGGCCCGGTCGGCGCCGGCGCCCGTATCCTGATGAGCGGCCTCGACTATGAGCGCGCCGTGCTCTCAGCCGGCCCCACAGGCATCATGCAGGCCTGCATGGACGTCGTCCTTCCCTACGTGCACGACCGCAAACAATTCGGCCAATCGATTGGCGAGTTCCAACTCGTGCAGGGCAAGCTCGCCGACATGTACGTCCAGATGAATGCGGCCAAGGCCTATGTTTATGCCGTCGCCAAGGCGTGCGACCGGGGCGAGACGGCTCGCAAGGACGCAGCCGGGGCGATCCTCTACGCTGCCGAAACCGCCACCAAGCTGGCGCTCGACGCGATCCAGCTGCTCGGCGGAAACGGCTATATCAACGACTACCCGACCGGGCGCCTCCTGCGCGATGCCAAGCTCTATGAGATCGGTGCGGGCACGAGCGAAATCCGCCGCTGGCTGATCGGACGGGAACTGTTCGGCGAAACGGGATGATGCGGATTGTTCTGATTGCGATTTAGGCGAGCGTGTTCGCGGCGTCGGTCCGAGCGGAGGAAGGCCCGTCAGCAGACGAATGGATCGCACCTGCAATTGAGAAAATTGAAGCCTGCCGCCAGGCCAGCACTGTGGATCACTCTCCATCTGAAAACTGCATAGGTCTGATCGTATCCATATGTCCCGGCAAGGATGGCAGCACATCTTCGATGGTCGGATGCTTCGAGGTTGAGCGCCGGTATTGGGCGTCACAGATTGCAGCCCCACTACAGGCCCTTAGAGCCTACAAGGCAAAATTCCTTGGCAACCAAGAACCGGACTACGCGGTTGCCCCTCGTCTCGATATTTATCAGAAAGATTGGGCGACTTGGCTGCAAGACAAATGCGGCTTTGCCGCCCACAGGTACCGGCGGGGCAGTATTGGCCGGACTACTCGAGGGATGTGTGGGATGCGAACAACCGGTGAGCGCGTGTTGGAACTCGAAATGATGGTCCGACAAGATGTCCGCGAGTAGCGACGATGCCGTAGTGATCCGGCTCGCCCGACCCGACGATACCGATTCCATTGCGGCGATTTACGCGCCGATCGTCCGCGACACGGTGATCTCGTTCGAGATCGACCCGCCCACACCAGCAGAGATGCGCCAACGCATCGCCGCGACAATGGTCACGCATCCCTGGCTGGTTGCCGAGAAGGATGGCGTGATCGTCGGCTATGCCTATGCCTCGCAGCACAGGACGTGCTCGGCCTATTGCTGGTCCTGCGACGTTACAGTTTACATGGCCGAGGCGGCGCGCGGGAGAGGGCTTGGAACGCGTCTCTACACGGATTTGTTCGGCATCCTGTGCGCGCAGGGCTTTCACGCAGCCTTCGCGGGCATCCCACTGCCGAATGCCGCCAGTGTTGCGCGCCATGAGAAGGCCGAATTCCAGCATGTCGGCATCTACAGGCATGTTGGATACAAGCATGGCGCCTGGCACGATGTGGGGTGGTGGTAGCGTCAGTTGGTCTCTGCTGACGGCTCGCCGGATACGCCGCGCCTGCTTAAGGATGTATTGCCGAAGTAGACTGGCGACTAGACCTTGCGCCGACGCTCGTCGAGCGTGGTCTCGCCTACCAGGCATTCTTCAACCACGGTCAATAACGAACGCTGATCGATCGGCTTGGACAGATAGCCGTCAAAACCCCGCGCGATGTATTTTTCCCGGTCCCCGCGCATCGAGTCTGCGGTAAGGGCGATCACGGAAACGGCGGCATTCGGGCCTGTCCCGTCGCGCAGCTGGTCAAAGGCGCGCTGACCGTCAAGTTCGGGCATGTGAATATCCATCAGGACCAGGTCGAAAGCTCTGTCTCCAAGCTTTTCAAGTGCGTGCTTTCCATTGACTGCCTCGCCGACGTCATAACCGCTCTGCTCAAGGAATGTCCGGGCGACCCGCCGGTTGATCGCGTTGTCATCGACGACGAGCATCCTTTTGCCCGGATTGGGTGATTTGTCTGCGTCCGCCAGCTTCGGCTCGACTGGCTGGAGTTTGCGCAGCAGCGCTTCCCGCGAAACTGTTTGCGCGATTTCGGCGGCAAATGTCAGCGTGAAGATCGAGCCGCGCTCCGGGTCGCTGACAAGCGAGACGTCGCCGCCCATCATGCGGGCGAGTTGGCGCGTGATCGGCAGGCCAAGCCCGGTGCCGCCATATCGGCGTGTGGTTGAGCCGTCAGCCTGCGCGAAGGATTCGAAAATCCTGCCCATCTTGTCTGCCGGAACGCCGCAACCCGTATCGGACACATGAATTGTGACGTTCATCATGTCACCGTCGCCACGCTGACCGGTGGCAACAACGAGAACGTCTCCGGAATCGGTGAATTTGATGGCATTCGAAATCAGGTTGCCGACACATTGTCTCACGCGGACGGGATCGATCACCAGGTACGACGGCACGCTCGGGTCGATGAACAGTTTGAGCTTGATTCCCTTGTCGTCTGCGCTCGGCTCGTAAAGCTTGCAGAGGCGGTCCAGCTTGTGGCGCAGGTCCGACTCGATGAGTGACACTTCCATGTGACCGGCTTCGATCTTGGACAGGTCCAGAATGTCGTTCAGTATAGAAAGCAACGTCTGGCCTGATTCGAGGATGACGTTCACCTGATCGGCACGTTGGTCATCGAGACCGGATGCCGCCAACACTTGCGCCATGCCGAGAATGCCGTTCAGGGGCGTGCGGATTTCATGGCTCATATTGGCCAGGAATTCGGACTTCAGCTGGGTCGCGAGTTCGGCCTTCTGCACGGCCGACGCCAGTTTGTGGGCAAGCTTTCGCTCCTCGCGCACGTCGCGTGCATGCGAGATGAAGATTCGTTCGCCCCGGACTTCTGAATAGACGCTCGACAGGGCATTCGAAACGACGATCTCTTCGCCGGTCTTGCTCAGAAGGACAATGTCGATGACCTCCTGGTCGATCTTTCCGCCCCACATTTTCTTGCCGGCCTTGACGACGGCCTGGAAATCCTCCGGACGCATAATCACGGCGCTGGACTGGCCGACCAATTCGTCGGGTTCATATTCGAGAAGGCCATTCAATGCCGGGTTGGCATAGAGGATTTCGGCGGACTCGGTGGTCAGGGTAATGCCCTGCACCGCATGCTCAAACGCAGCGAGGAACATCTCGTACGAAGCGTTCGCGGTGTCGCGTTCCAGGACCAGGTCGGTGATCTCGACCGAGCAGATCAGGCAGCCATCATCCTTCGGCAGGATCGTATAGCGCACCACCGTACCCTGCAGGTGTTTCAGTCGGCCATCCGGACTGGGTCTGCGTCCACTCTTGTAGAGTTCCCGACGTTCGCCGGTCTCGATGCAGCGCACGGCATCGAAGAACATGCTGGAGTCCCGGTAGGCCGGATCAACGTCGCAGACGCGCAGGCCGACAATCGACCCACCTTCGGGAAGAACGATCCGGTTGGCGGCCTCATTGGCTTCCGTCCAGATGAAATCGACGATATGGCCATCGGAATCGCGCACGGGTGCCAGTTCCACGATCGTGACCGGCAGCATGTCCAGGACGGCTGGATCCATGACTGTATTCCTCCTGACCGGACAGTTTTATTATGATTGGTCGCGGCTCAGGTGATAATCGCGCTTTCTCGGTTAACGGATCGTTGAAAACAGCTGGCCGAGGTGAACTACGGCGTGCAGCACTTGGCCTTGATATCGCTCGTTTCCAGCGCCTTCTTGGCGGACTCATAGCCCGCCTCCACGGTTGCGTCATAGGCTTCCCAGTCACGCAAGTCCGTATCGATCAGCTCCGGCAGGACCAGGACATCCGTCATGTCCCGCCCGAATGTCCTGTCGGCCCGGATCGTGGCAGTCCGCATCAGCAGGCCGGCAATCGGCGGGGCAGCGGAGAAGCCGTGTCCCAGCACCCAGCGGAAGAAATTGGGCGGATTGATGAATTCATCGACATTCAGGCCCTCGGCCTGCTGGGTGACATCGCAGCCGACAACATAACCGCGATGCATGTCGCGCATCACGTCGACCGGAAAATTGTTCAGTACGGCCCCGTCAACCAGAAGGTCATGCCCTTCCACCACAGGCGGCAGGATGCCGGGCAGGGAAATCGTTGCGCGCAAGGCGTCGCGCAGCAGGCCGGTCCGGTGCAGGTGCAATGACCCGGTTGTGAGGTTCGTCGATGTTGCGAAAAACGGGATGTCGAGATCGCCGATCTCGGACTCGCCGAAATGTTCCTTCAGGCGGGCATTGACGCGCAGGCCCTTCACCATGCCCACGACAGGCAGGTTATAGTCGCCGAGCGGATTGGTCTCGACAAAGGCCTTGCGGATGCGCCAGTCGATTTCGGTGTCGTCCCAGCCCATGGCAACACAGGCGGCAATCACGGCACCCATCGACGAGCCGCCGACGAAGTCGATCGGGATGCCCTCTTCGCGGATCGCCTTCACCATGCCGATATGCGAATAGGCCCGCGCGCCGCCGCCCGACATGACGACCCCGACCGAGCGACCGTCCATGACGCGGGCAAGCCGCGCACAGCTTGCGCCATGCACGCCGGTCCAGTGGAACACGCGGCTGCCGCCCGAGGCTTCGAGCCATTCGACCGGCCGCGCTGCGCGGCGCTCATTGCCAGGGTGCAGCAGCACAACGTCGACCAGTTTCAGGGCGAGCGCCGGGGAATTTTCGTCCGGCATCAGCGGGATCGACGGGCGCGCATCGGCGCGGGCCATCACCCAGATCCGGTCGGCCTGCCGGATCGACAGGCGAAACCAGGAATTGCCGCCAATGGTTGACGTAAGAATGACGACGTCGTGGCGCGTTTCCAGGTCGTCGAAGAAGGCGGCCGGCTTTTCGTCCCCTTCCGTTTCCTCAATCACGACCGAAGACTTGCCTGCCTTGCCGAGGCATTCGGCCAGCGCCCTGGCGCGCAGGCTGAGGTCGATCGTCGGCGACGTGGCGACCAGTGTGAACACTTTCGGCGCGGCCCGGGTCGAGCGCTGCCCGGCCTTGCCGAGGCGTTTCAGGATCACCCGGATCATGCCCTCCAGCAGTTCCGGTTCGGCTTTCACCATGCGCTGCCAGCCCTTGCGGGTGATCGCGATCACTTCCGAATCGCGGATCGCATAGACCGACCCCGTATGCGGGGCGTTCTCCGGTTCGCCGTCGCCATCGAGGTCGAGGCCGCCGAGGAACAGGGCCATCTCGCCCACCGGTTCGCCGGTGCGGATATGGCCGATGAATTCGTCATGGCCGTCCGGGCTTTCCCGGAACGCGCCCAGCGAGCCTGACAGCACGAAATAGATGCAGTCTGCCGGCTCACCCGCCTTGAACAGGCTGCCGCCAGCCGAGAGGGAAAACCAGCGGGCTTCCTTGCCGGCCGCTTTCATTGCACGGGCGGGCACGTCCTTCAGGAACGGGATATTCTTCAGCGCCGGCGTGACGTCGATATTCATCTGAGTGAGCATGCCCATTTCGTGTGAACCTTCCAAGGGGTAGCTTACCTGAACTCTCTCAATTTTGGGTTACAGTCGCGTGACAGGGGCCCCGGCCCTCGCTAAGCAGGCCTTTGGCCCATAAGGGAGGCACCATGCCGGTATTGAAATCGAGTCTCGACGTTGCGGGGCCGGGCTTTGCCCGCAACCGCGCCGCCATGCAGGCCCTGCTGGACGAACTGGCCGAAAAGACCGCGGCGGCGGCCCTTGGCGGTCCCGAAGCCTCCCGCACCCGCCACACAGAGCGCGGCAAGCTGCTGCCCCGTGAGCGCGTTGAGCGCCTAGTCGACCCGGGCAGCGCCTTCCTCGAGATCGGCGCCCTGGCCGCCCATGGCATGTATGATGGCGATGCCCCCGGCGCCGGCATCATCACGGGCGTTGGCCGCATCGAGGGCCGCGAATGCATGATCGTCTGCAATGACGCCACGGTGAAAGGCGGCACCTACTACCCCCTGACCGTCAAGAAACACCTGCGCGCGCAGGAAATCGCCCTCGAGAACCGCCTGCCATGCATTTACCTCGTCGATTCCGGCGGGGCGAACCTGCCGCACCAGTCCGAAATCTTCCCCGATCGGGAACATTTCGGCCGCATCTTCTACAACCAGGCCCAGATGAGCGCGAAGGGCATCCCCCAGATCGCCGCCGTCATGGGCAGCTGTACCGCTGGCGGCGCCTATGTGCCCGCGATGAGCGACGAGACCATTATCGTGCGCAAGCAGGGCACCATCTTCCTCGGCGGCCCGCCACTGGTGAAGGCCGCCACCGGCGAGATCATCTCGGCGGAAGACCTTGGCGGCGCCGACGTCCATGCCCGCCAGTCCGGTGTCGCAGACCATTACGCCGCTCATGACGCCCACGCGCTCGCCATCGTGCGCTCCATCATCCGCACGCTCGCCACGCCCAAGCCCCAGCCCTTCGCCCTGACAGAGCCGGCTGAGCCGCTCTTCGACCCCGCAGAGTTGCACGGCCTCGTCCCGCCGGATCTGAAGGAGACTTATGACGCCCGCGAAGTCATCGCCCGCCTCGTCGACGGCTCGGAATTTCACGAGTTCAAGAAGCTCTACGGCGAAACCCTTGTCTGCGGCTTTGCCCGGCTCTACGGCATGCCCGTCGCGATCCTCGCGAACAATGGCATCCTGTTCTCCGAAAGCGCCCAGAAGGCGGCACATTTCATCGAACTGGCCGACCAGCGCCGTATCCCGCTCGTCTTCCTGCAGAACCTCACCGGCTTCATGGTCGGTTCGAAATACGAGGCCGGCGGCATCGCCAAGGACGGCGCCAAGATGGTCACCGCCGTCGCCACCGCCAGCGTGCCCAAGTTCACCGTCGTCACCGGGGGCAGCTTCGGGGCAGGCAACTATGGCATGTGCGGGCGCGCCTACAGCCCGCGCTTCCTGTTCATGTGGCCGAACGCGCGCATCTCGGTCATGGGCGGCGAACAGGCCGCCTCCGTGCTCGCCACGGTCAAGCGCGAGGGCATCGAGCGCAAGGACGGGGAATGGTCCTCCGAGGCAGAAGAGGCCTTCAAACAGCCGATCCGCGACCTCTACGAGGAAGAGGGCAATCCCTATTTCTCCACCGCGCGCCTCTGGGATGATGGCATCATCGACCCCGCCGACACACGCCGCGTCCTCGGCCTCGCCCTCTCCGCCAGCCTCAACGCACCGTTCCCCGAACGTGGGTTCGGCGTATTCCGGATGTGATCATTACATCTGGTTCGTGAACGGCTTTTCACGCCCAATTAATAGCGCCTTGCCGTATGTTTGTGTCTGAGGCGGCACAGATACGGCGAAGGAGATGCGATATGGCACGACGGGCAGGTTTCCTCATGGCTGCAGCGATGATGACGGCGCTGGCAGGCCACGCCGACCAGTTGCCGGATTTCTCCCAGTTCGATCTCGATGATGACGGCCTGATCTCGGAAGACGAATATGTCTCCCACCAGACCGGCACGCGCCGCGCCAATGAATCCGAGGCCCTCGCCAAGTTCACCCGGTTCGATCTCGACCAGAACCATACGGTCAGCGAAGACGAGCTGCGCCGCGCGGTGGACGCCTGGCGGGGCATCGATGACGACACGTCCGTGTCCGCGACTGATCTGGCTGATAGTCAGTAACCGCATATGACATGGACCCGGGGGAGGGCCTGCCTGTGGCGGGCCCTCTTTTTGTGTCGCCGCGTCGCACGTCTAGGGGGAGTTGCGTATTGGGCGGCGCCGCCCGGTCTGGCAGGAACCGCCTCAGGGGCAGGTCTCGACTAGGAGTGCGACATGACCAAAATCTGTATCATTGACGGCCACCCGGACCCGACGCCGCGCCATCTCATCCACGCATTGTGCGACGCCTATGCCGAAGGCGCAGCGGAAGAGGAGCATGAGGTTTCGCGGATCGCCGTCGCGAAGCTCACCTTTCCGCTTATGCAGACAGCGGAGGAGTTTGCCAGCCCGCCGCCTGAGCCGATCCTGACCGAGCGCGAGAAGATTGACGCGGCCGATCACCTGCTGATCGCCTTCCCGCTCTGGCTGGGCGGCATGCCGGCCAAGCTGCGCGCCTTCTTCGAACAGGCGGCGCGGGCAGAATTCTTCCTGGCCACCGGGGACAGCGCGCGTCAATGGCCGATGCAGATGATGAAGGGCAAGTCCGCCCGCACCGTCATCACGATGGGCATGCCGGGCCTTGTCTACCGGTTTGGCATGGATGCCGGCGCCCTGCGCGCGCTGGAGCGGGGTGTCCTCGGCATTTCCGGTTTCGGCCCGCTTCACCACACGATTCTCGGTGGGGCCGGCGAGGTCGATGAGGCCAAGTTCAAGCGCTGGTGCACCGACATGCGCATCTTCGGCCGCGAAGCCGTCTGACGCGTCCCGGCGGCGGTCTCGCACGTGCCCCCGCCTGCGGCCTTTACGGGCTTTATCGTATTCGCTACGAGCCTGCATCTCTGGCATAGTGACCCTGAACCGGCTTCATGCCGCCCCCGTCACGACCGGCAGGCCGCCGGAACCGAACCCGCTCTCACACGTCAGGACTCCGCATGACAAACACCGTTTACGAAACCATCCGCCTTGAAGCGACGCAGGAAGGCCTTGCGGTCGTCACGCTGAACCGGCCCGACGTACACAATGCCTTCAATGCGCTGGTCATCGAGGAGCTGACCGACGCGTTCGACACGATTGCCGATCAGGAAACCATCCGGATGATGATCCTGCGCGGCAATGGCAAGTCCTTCTCCGCCGGGGCAGACCTAAACTGGATGAAGCAGGCCGCCGAGCTGCACACGAAAGAGGACAATGAGCACGACGCGCAAAAGCTCGCCGCCATGCTCCTGTCACTCTATGAAATGCCGCAGATGACGCTGGCCCTCGTGCAGGGTGCGGCCATGGGCGGCGGTGCCGGCCTGGTGGCCGCCTGCGATGTCGCCGTCGCCATGAAGGATACGAAGTTCCGCTTTTCGGAAGTCAGCCTCGGCCTGACGCCCGCCACGATCAGCCCCTATGTCATTGATGCCATCGGCCCGCGCCGGGCTCGCGCCCTGTTCGTGACGGCGACGGTGTTTGATGCCGACTATGCCGAGCGCATGGGCCTCATCCACTATGTCGTGGACGACCAGGCCGGCATGACGGCGATGGAAGAGCACCTGGCCAATCTGGTCTTTGCCGCTGCGCCCGGCGCGATTGCCGATTCCAAGCGCCTCGTGCGCGATATCACGGGCGAGATCATCGACAAGGATCTCGGCCATGAAACCGCGCGCCGCATTGCGGCCCGGCGGGCATCGGATGAAGGCAAGGAAGGCATCGCCGCCTTCCTCGAAAAACGCCCGCCTAGCTGGGGTCGGTAACCAGCGTCTTGGTGGCCGATTTGACCGGTAGTCCGAGATCGCCGAGGAAATTCAAGGTCGCGGCCACCGGATTTATCCCGGTCAGGGACTCGATCTGGTGCTGGAATACATAAGCGAGGACCGAAACCAGCACGATATAGATCGCGAACTGCATCAGCGACTTGAGCAGGAAGGCCCCGGCGCTGCCCGCCACAAGGCCCACCCCGCCCAGGATCAGCGCGCCGCTGATCGGTGTCAAATTGCTGACATCGGCTGCCTGTGTGTAGCCGATATAGCCCCCCACGGCGGCGCCGACGATGCCGGCAAGGCCGCTCAACTGAACTCCGGATGCATAGGCCATATTTAGTCCCCTCGTTTGACTAGGGTTAATGCATACGCCAAGCCGTGGACCTGACAAAGCCGGAATTTCGCCCCGGGAACGACCCGTTCCGGTCTTAAACCCGCCCCGATATCGGACCAGTGATGTGCCATGACCACTGGACCGACCCGACCCCCTACCACCCCCTTGGCGCACCGCCTGCACACCGCCCGCGCCACCCTGCACGCCCGCTGGGTGAACGGGCCAGTGTCGCAGAGCCTGTTCGAATTCCTCGCCTTTGGCATCAAACAGGCCTGGGCCTGCCTGTTCGGCGGTGCCATGCTCGGCCTGCTGCTGCTGACCTTCCTGTTCTACCCGGACGGGGCCCCGGTCTCGCGCTACGATTTCCTCGTGCTGGCGGCGCTTGCGATCCAGGCCACCATGCTCCTGTCCGGGCTGGAAACCTGGGAAGAGGCGCGCATAATCCTCGTCTTCCATGTGGTCGGCACCGTGATGGAATTGTTCAAGACGCAGGCCGGCAGCTGGATCTATCCCGAGGAAAGCTTCCTGCGCATCGGCGCCGTGCCGCTCTTTTCCGGCTTCATGTATGCCGCCGTCGGCTCCTATATCGCCCGGGTCTGGCGCATATTCGCCTTCCGCTTCATCCATTTCCCGCCGCTCTGGCTGCAGGGCCTGCTAGCCGGGATCATCTATGTGAACTTCTTCGCCCATCACTGGCTGCCCGACATCCGCCTCGCCCTCTTCGCCGCCACGCTCCTGATCTATGGTCGCTGCTGGGTGCGCTTCCGGCCCGACGTGTCCTACCGGCGCATGCCGCTCGTCGTCGGCTTCGGTCTGGTCGCCCTGTTCATCTGGTTCGCGGAGAACCTCGGCACCTTTGCCAACGCATGGGCCTATCCGGGGCAGGCGGACGGTTGGGAAATGGTGTCCTTCGCCAAGCTCGGTTCCTGGTACCTGTTGATGATCATCAGCTTCGTGCTGGTCGCCACGGTCCACCGCGTGCGGCCCGCAGACCTGACGGCCTGAACCGCTCGCAACTTGTCTTTTCAGGCAAAATCGGGTCTTGCTGCCGCCATGATCAAAAGCCTCCTTATTGCCAATCGCGGCGAGATTGCCTGTCGTATCATGGCCACCTGCCGCGCCCTCGGAATCCGCACGATTGCCGTCTATTCCGACGCCGACGCAGCCGCCAAACATGTCCGTGAAGCCGATCAGGCCGTGCATATCGGCCCGGCCCCGGCCGCCGACAGCTACTTGCGTGCTGACAAGATCCTCGCGGCTGCCAAGGCCAGTGGCGCCGACGCCATCCATCCCGGCTACGGCTTCCTGTCGGAGAATGCCGAATTCGCTGAAGACGTCCGCAATGCCGGCTTCATCTGGGTCGGCCCGCCGCCCTCTGCCATCCGCTCCATGGGGCTCAAGGACGAAGCCAAGCGCATCGCCGAGGAAGCCGGTGTGCCAGTGCTGCCGGGCTATCGCGGCGAGGCGCAGGACCTGAAAACCCTCGCCGCCGCGGCGAAAGAGGTCGGCTTTCCTCTCCTCATCAAGGCGATCGCCGGTGGCGGGGGCAGGGGCATCCGCCTCGTCGCCAAGGCATCGGCCCTGAAGGACGAGTTGGAAAGCGCCGTGCGCGAGGCCGAAGCAGCTTTCGGCGATGGCCGCGTCATGCTGGAGAAACTGGTCGAGCAGCCCCGCCATATCGAGGTCCAGGTCTTCGGCGACAGCCACGGCAACACTGTCCACCTGTTCGAGCGCGACTGCTCGCTGCAACGCCGCCGCCAGAAAGTGCTCGAAGAGGCCCCCGCGCCCGGCATGCCGGACGACGTGCGCAAGGCCATGACAGACGCCGCCGTGAAACTGGCGGCTGCCGTGAAGTATGAAGGCGCCGGCACGGTCGAATTCATCGTCGATGGCAGTCGTCCGCTCAGCGTCGACAGTTTCTGGTTCCTCGAAATGAATACACGCCTCCAGGTCGAACACCCGGTCACCGAGATCGTTACAGGCACAGACCTGGTCGAATGGCAGCTCCACGTCGCCGGTGGTGGCGAACTCCCCCTCGCACAGGACGAGATCACGCTTCGCGGCCACGCCATCGAGGCGCGCATCTGCGCTGAGGACCCGTCCGAGGACTTCCGCCCCGGCGCCGGCCTGATCCTCGAATTCGGCCTGCTGGAACCCGTCGATGGTGAACTCATCCGCTGGGACACGGGCTTTGAAACCGGCGACCGGGTGCCCTCAAGCTATGATTCCATGATCGCGAAACTCATCGTCTCCGGCGACGATCGCGACGAGGCCGTCGACCGCCTCGTCGATGCGCTCGCCCACACCCAGCTTGTCGGTGTGCCGTCGAATGCCGGCTTCCTGCGGCGCTGCGCCATGTCAGATGCCTTCCATGACGCCACCCATCACGTGAACTGGATCGCCGAACAGGGCGATGTGCTCACCGCTGCGCCTGAGTCCCACCAGCACGCCTCTGTCATGGCCGTCTGCGATGTCCAGCTGGACGCGCCGGGCGCTGCCCAGCCCTGGGACATGAAGGATGGCTGGCGGATGAACAGCGCGCCCATGCACCGGGCTGCGGTAGCCGTCGGCGGCGATGCCGACTGGATTGACCCCGACGACTATGATGTCGATGAAAGCCTGCCGCTCCCCCTCGTCACCGACCTCTCGCCCCGCCGCTACGCCGTCACCACGGCAGGCGACAGCGTGCTGGTCGACGTGCCCGACTATGACGCCGATGTCGAAGCCTTGCTCGGCGGCGATGCGGTAAAGGCCCCGATGCCCGGCAAGGTGATCGCCTTGAACGTGAAGGCCGGCGACACGGTCACCCACGGCCAGACGCTCGCCGTCATGGAAGCCATGAAGATGGAACACTCGCTGTGCGCGCCGCGCGATGGCGTGGTGGAATCCGTCACCGGCACAGTCGGCGAGCAGGTCGCCGAAGGCGTGGTACTGGTTCAGTTGGTGGAAGAGGCCTAGGCCGCCTTCAGCCGTGCCAGTGCCCGGTCGCGCCCGATCAGCGGCATCAGGCTCGCCATGTCCGGACCGTGTTCCTGGCCGGTCAGCGCCTTGCGCAGGGTCATGAACAGGCCCTTGCCCTTGCGGCCCGTCGCGGCTTTCACGGCGTTCGTCCATTCGCTCCAGGTCTCGGCGGTCAGCTCGCCAGCAGGCAGCAGGTCAGCCGCCTGCAGCACGAAATCCTTGTCCTCGGCGTCGACCAGCGGCGGCCGATCGCCGAACACGGTGTCCACCCAGGCTTTCACCTCGGGCAGCAGCGAACAGTTCTGGCGCACGACGGTCCAGAACGCTTCATCGGCGGCCTTGGGATCGATCGCCGCCAGCCGGTCCTTCACGTCATCAAAGGGCATGCCATGCAGGATCGTCGCGTTCAGCGACAATAGGTCCGCCTCGTCAAAGCGTGCCGGGGCCCGGCCGATCTTGCCGAAGTCGAATTCCTTCGCGAGCTCATCTAGGCTGGTCCGGGCCTCGACATTGTCTGATGTGCCGATCTTCGCCAGCAGGCTGGTGATCGCCATTGGATCAAAGCCCTGTTCGCGCAATTCGCCCATCGACAGCGAGCCGATCCGCTTGGACAGGCCCTGTCCGTCGGCACCGATCAGCAGCGGCGTGTGGGCCATTTGCGGGGCCGTGCCGCCCAGCGCCACGAAGATTTCGATCTGCGCGCCGGAATTGGTCACATGGTCTTCGCCGCGCACGACATGCGTGATCTTCGCGTCGATATCGTCCACCACCGACGGCATCGTGTAGAGGTAGGAGCCATCCTCGCGGATCAGCACGGGGTCTGACAGGCTCGACGTGTCGATGCTCTGGAGCCCGCGCACCAGGTCGTCCCACTCCACCCGGTTGCCGGACAGTTTGAACCGCCAGTGCGGCTTCACGCCATCGGCTTCCAGCTTTGCCTTCTCAGCGTCGCTGAGGTCCAGCGAGGCGCGGTCATAGACCGGCGGACGCCCGCGCGAGAGAGCGATCTTGCGCTTGCGCTCCAGTTCGTCGGCGCTCTCGTAACAGGCATAGAGCAGCCCCATCTCCTTCAGGCGCGCGGCGGCCTTGTCATATTCTCCAAACCGGTCCGACTGGCTGAACGTGTCGGCCCAGACGAGGCCGAGCCAGGTCAGGTCCTCGCGCAGGCCGTCTTCATAGGCCTTTGTCGAGCGTTCCACGTCCGTGTCGTCGATGCGCAGGATGAATTTCCCGCCTTTAGCCTGCGCAAACAGCCAGTTGATCAGGGCCGTGCGCACGTTGCCAACGTGCAGGCGCCCGGTGGGCGAAGGGGCAAAGCGGACAATCGGGTGGGTCATGGGCGTGGTTTTCCAGTCATCAGAAGCCGCTTTCGACATCAAATTGCCTAAAAAGCCAAGGCATAGCCGTCACAATCTTGCTATTGTTTGTGCTAATCATAGAGACTCAAGCGAGTCGCCCGAAGGAGTGGGACATGAAATCTGGCTGGATCTTCGCCGCTGCCATGGCGCTGGCCGCCTGCGGTCAATCGCCCGATGTGCCACAAGACAGCGATATCGTCGCCACCGATGGCTCGGAGCTGGAAACGGCCGATGCCGGTCAGCTGGCCCCGGCGAGCGACTATGTTGCGCCCGACTATGCCAAACTGTCCGGCTATGATGAGGGCTGGTACATCTCGCCCGGCTGGCCCGGCGAATATCCGGCCGGTTTTGTCGTGCTCGACGAGGGCGTCACCCTGCAGGGCGGCGCGCGCCCGAACCCGGCCGCGCCCAGGGACAAGGCCTGCACGCTGCCCCGCCTGGCCAATTACCAGCTCTGGAACTATCCGCGCGTTTCGGCCGACAAGCTCGAATTCTTTGTCGCTACGAAAACCTTCCCGGTCACGCTCACGCAGGACGCCGCCGTTGAATATGTCAGCGATGCCGGCAGCATGCAGACACTCGAGCTAAAACAGGGCGACCAGCTCAACTACCTGCGCTATCTCGGCGAAGGCTTTGCCATCCTGTCTTTCGGCGGCACCGAATATGACATCAATGAAGCCGAGCTGATCGACATTACCGACATCCAGGACTCCAAGGGCGAGGAAGACGAATGGGTGCGCGTCACTTGCGCCGACGGCTCCCAGGCATGGCTCCTCTATGACGAGGTCGTCGCGGTGCCCGGAATCGCGCCCTCGCCGATCACCGGCTATGGCGACGCCTCCGACATCAGCGCCGACCAGGTCGACTCGATCCGGTTCGACGCCGAAGTGAATGCCGCTGCCGCCGCCGAGGCCGCGAACCAGCCGTTCGAATAAGGTTCAGTCGTCGCGGAAGCGGTTGGTGATCGGATAGCGCCGGTCGCGGCCGAAATTCTTGCCGCCGACCTTCACGCCGGGAGGCGCCTGCCGCCGCTTGTACTCGGCAATGTAGAGCAGGTGCTCGATGCGCCGCACGGTGGCCGCGTCATGACCGCGCTTCAGTATGTCGTCGACATCCTCTTCAAGGTCCACGAGGCCGCGCAATATGTCGTCCAGCACCTCATACGGCGGCAGGCTGTCATCGTCGCGCTGGTCTTCGCGCAGCTCGGCCGATGGCGGCTTGGTGATGATCCGTTCCGGGATCACCTCGCCGCCGGGCCCCAGCGCGCCGCGCGGGATCGACGTGTTGCGCCATTTCGCCAGTTCGAACACTTCGGTCTTGTAGAAATCCTTCAGCGCATTGTAGCCGCCGCACATGTCGCCGTACAGCGTCGCATAGCCGACCGCCATCTCGCTCTTGTTGCCCGTCGTCACCACCATGTGACCAAACTTGTTCGACAGCGCCATCAGCGTCACGGCCCGCAGGCGCGACTGGATGTTTTCTTCCGTCGTGTTCGGCTCGGTCCCGGCAAACTGCGCGCTCAGCATCTCGCCCAGCGCATCCACGCCGGGCCGGATATTGATGATGTCATACTTGCAGCCGAGCAGTTCGGCGCAGGCCTTGGCATCCTCGAGGCTATCCGAGCTCGTATATTTCGACGGCATCATCACGCACCAGACGCGCTCAGCGCCGAGCGCGTCCACCGCCATCGCCGCCGTCAGCGCGCTGTCGATGCCGCCGCTCATGCCCAGCACCACGCCGGGGAACCGATTCTTGTTGACATAATCGCCCAGTGCCAGCACCGCCGCGCGGTATTCCGCCTCCCAGCCTGTCGTCAGCTGTTCCTTCGGCCCGCTCTGGAAACTGCCCGTCGCGCCGTCGAACGCGACCATGGCCGTGCCGGTCTCGAAATCGCCCAGCAACTGGTGCTCGGTGCCATCATCGTCCACGGCGTAGCTTGAGCCGTCAAACACCAGTTCGTCCTGCCCGCCGACCTGGTTGACGAACAGGTAGGGCAGGCCGGTCTTGCGCCAGGCCGAAAAGGTCGAGTGGCGCTCTTCATGTACCGTCCGGCGCCATGGCGAGCCGTTCGGCACCACCAGCATCTGCGCGCCTGCGCTTTTCAGCGCCAGCGGCACCCGGTCGAACCAGATATCCTCACAGATCGCGACGCCCACTTTCACGCCCTTCAGCGTGAACACGAAGGGCGCGCCCGTCCCGGCGTCGAAAATGCGCTTCTCGTCGAACACGCCATAATTGGGCAACTCGCTCTTGTCACAGCGCCCGGCGACATGGCCGTCTTTCAGCAGCACCGATGAATTGTGCACCTTGTCGCCGTCCCGCCACGGGGCGCCGATCAACATGGCCGGCCCGTCCGCCGTCTCGCCCGCCAGCGTTTCGACCGCCGCCATCGACAATGTCACCGCCGAGGGCTTCAGAACCAGGTCTTCCGCCGGATAGCCGAGAATAAACAGCTCGCTCAGCACCAGCAGGTCCGCGTCGCGTTCCCGCGCCTCGGCATAGGCCTCGCGCGCCAGCGCCAGGTTGCCATTGATGTCACCAACCACAGGGTTCAGCTGCGCCGCGAGAATATCCAGGACTTTGCTCATTCTGAGCATTTAAGACCCTGTCGGCTCCATGTCATCCGGAAAGGTCGCGAATGCGGATATCAATTGGCCCGCCGCAAAGGCCCCGCCAGCAGCAACGCAGCCCCGACCAGCATGGCGAGCGCCAGGGCCAGCAGGCCCACGCTCACGACCATTTCCTGCCAGTCGGCGCCTTCATGCCCGGCCCCCACGATGGGCGTCATCTTCCCGGTGCCCCAGATTGCGGCAAGCTGTGTCATCAGCCAGTTGACGCTAGTGCCGAACGCCACGGCCCAGAACGCCAATGCCTGGGTGCGCGGCCCCAGGTTCACCCGGTCCCAGACGGCCCCCGCGGCCAGCAGGAACGTGCCCTGCATGTGCGCTGACAGGCCCATGCGCGGATTGGCCATCAGGCCCGTCACCAGCCCCGACAGCAGGCCGAGCAGGAATAACAGCGCGCCAAGCTGCAGCAACCTGTCCTTCTGGGGGGCGGCCCGCGCCCCGGTTTCATGTATGTCCGGAATTCTGGATTCCCCCTCGTATTTTTTCCTTCAGCGATCGAAACGATGAGGCCAGATTGAAATACCTGCTCCGCACACGTCAAGCCTGACGGCAAGACGTTCACATGGCGGCTTGCCCGCCCGCGCGCCGGTTTTCCGTCGATCTCTCCGGTTCCCTGCGCTAGGCTCTGCGCAACGCGTCAGTCGGGCCGGTGAAGGAATCCCATGCAAACCACTTTCCGGGCCATCCTGCTCGTCGCATGCCTCCTCGTCGCGGCCTGCGTCTCGCCGCTGCAGCGCGACCTCGAGACGATCCTGCAGCCGCCGGAATTGCAGGGTGTGCGCTGGGGCCTGCTCGTCACGGATATGCAGGGCCACGAGATTGTCGCCCTCGACCCCGACCAGCGCTTTCTGCCCGCCTCCAATACCAAGCTCTTTACCACCGCCGCCGTCTTCCGCTGGCAGGATGAGTTGGATGCCATGCTGCCACGCCTTGGCACCTTCATCGCGCTGGAAGATGTCGGCGAGACCGATGCGCCCGTGCTTGTCCTCCACGGGCGCGGCGATCCGGCCCTCAGCGACACGCCCGATTGCGAGACACGTTGCCTCGCCACGCTGGCCGACGCGGTGGCCGGCATCGGCCTCACCACTATTGCCCATGTCATCGGTGACGATACCTGGTTCCGGGACCAACGCTGGGGCCCCGGCTGGAGCTGGGACGACCTGCAGACGCGCTATGGCACCGCCATCTCGGCCCTCACAGTCAATAACAATACCGTCACCCTCACCATCACGCCCGCCGCCACAGAGGGCGCCCCGGCTGATGTGGCATGGGCGCCGGGCGACGCCGCCTACACGATCCTCAACGACACGGTCACGGCCCCCCGGCCGCAGCTGGACACAGACAACGCAGGCGAGGCGGCGCAAGACGATCTCCGCGTCTCCCATCTGCCCGGCACGGCCAGTGTCCGCGTGTCCGGCCATGTGTCGCCGGGCAGCGGCCCGCGCCGCGTCCCCCTCGGCCTTGACGACCCGGCCCTCGCCGCCGCCACGCGCCTTGGCGCCCTGCTGGCGGCGCGCGGTGTCACGGTTGAGGGCCCGCCTGTGTCGCGCCATCGCCCGCCCGGCGCCGCGCCGCAGGCGGCCCTGACAGCGCTGGACGATGGCGACAAGCCGCTCGCCGCGCTGGCGCCGCCCGCCTTTGCCGATGCGCTGGTGGCAGTCTCGAAGGACAGCCGGAATCTCCAGGCCGAACTCCTGCTGCGCCATCTCGGCCATATCAGCGAAGACGGCTCTGCCGAGGCCGGCCTCGGCCGCGTCGCCGCCCTGCTGGAAGAGGCCGGCGCCAGCCCAAACGGCTACGACCTGTTCGACGGCTCCGGCATGTCGGTCTATAACCGCGTCAGCCCTCGCACGATTGTCCGCCTGTTGATCTATGCCGCTACGCAGGACTGGGGCGAAGACTGGAAAGACACGTTCCCGGTCGGCGGCACAGACGGCTCCCTCAAGCGCCGCTTCCGGGGCACGATTCTGGACGGCAACATCTTTGCCAAGACCGGCACCCTCAAAGGCACCAACGCGCTGTCGGGCTACATGACCGCCGCCAGCGGCCAGACCCTGGTCTTCGCGGTGATCGCGAATGAACGGCCCTTGGCGGTCTCATCCTCCGCGCCGATGATGGACGCGGCCCTGGTGCGGATTGCGGAGGGGAATTGAGGGCAGGGGCATGCTGAGCGTTTGGAACTTGCAGCGATCCCCAATGCCACTTTGCCTGGGGATGCGGGGCGGTCCATTGGAGACAGTTCTGCACCTAGCTTTATCTTAGGCCAAAAGGGTGCTTCTCATCTGGTAATCATCCCCGAACTCGGCCTGATCGCCACGGCCCTGCCGGGCCTGCTCAACGCCGCGCTGGAAAAGTGGGATAATTCAAGCTGAGTCCGAGACGCTTGTCAGACAGGTTCGCCGGGCACCGGGAGGTGTTCCCGGACGCACCCGCATCTCTTCCCCCGAAGATACCTGCGCAGGCGGTATCCATGGACGAATGGGGCCACAGGTGCCGGGGGAAAGACCGGTCCATGGACCCCTGCCTGCGCAGGGGTCTGCGGTAATTGAGGAATTGTTCAGCCGATCCGCCCCACATCCCGAATTCCCGGCGAAAGCCGGGACCTCAGGCCATTGGAGAAAGGGACAGGCGGCACGAGACCCCGGCCTGCGCCGGGGACGCGGACAATCAGATATCCAGCTCGTCGACGAAGGCGGCATTCTCCTGGATGAACTTGAAGCGCGTTTCGGCCTTCTTGCCCATCAGGATGTTGATCAGGTCCGAGGGCTTCACTTCCGTCAGCGCGTCGAGCGAATCCGGCAGCGTGATGCGGGCCAGCGTGCGGGTCGCCGGGTTCATCGTGGTTTCTTTCAGCTGTGACGGGTTCATCTCGCCGAGACCCTTGAAGCGCACCATGTCGACCTTCTGGTTCGGCTTGAAATGCTTGGCCATGATTTCGGCGCGCTGGGTCTCGTCCATCGCATAGGCAATCGTGCCCTTGTTCGACAGGCGGAACAGCGGCGGCTGGGCCATGAACAGGCGCCCGGCCTCGATCAGGCCCGGCGTCATCCGGTAGAAGAAGGTGATCAGCAGCGCCGCGATATGCGCGCCGTCAACGTCGGCATCGGTCATGATGATGATGCGTTCATAGCGCAGCTCATCGAGGTCGAACTTGCGGCCAAGCTGGGTGCCGAGCGCGAGGGCGAGATCGTTGATTTCCTGGTTGCCGGCCAGCTTGTCGGCCGAGGCGCTTTCGACGTTCAGGATCTTGCCGCGCAGGGGCAGGATGGCCTGCGTTTTCCGGTCGCGCGCCTGTTTGGCGCTGCCGCCCGCCGAGTCGCCTTCGACGAGGAACAGCTCGGTGCCTTCCGGGCCTTTCGAGGCGCAGTCGGCCAGCTTGCCCGGCAGACGCAGGCGTTTGGTGACGGACTTGCGGCTGATCTCTTTCTGCTTGCGGCGGTTGGCGCGTTCTTCGGACCGGTCGATCGCCCAGGTCAGCAGCTTGTCGGATTCCTTGGGGCTGCCCGCCAGCCAGTGGTCGAACCGGTCGCGCACGGCGTTTTCCACCAGGCGGAATGCCGCCGTGTTCGACAGCTTGTCCTTGGTCTGTCCGACGAATTCGGGATTGCGAATGAACACTGACAGGAGCAGGCCCGAATGGCCCATAATGTCTTCCGCCGTGATGTCGCTACCCTTTTTCTGGCCGGTCAGTTCGGCAAAATTGCGCAGGCCCTTTGTGATGGCCGACCGGAAACCGGCCTCATGCGTGCCGCCCTCAGGCGTCGGGATCGTATTACAATAGGAGCGGGCAAAGCCGTCGGCCTCGCCAAAGCCGGCGCGGGTCCAGGCAATCGCCCATTCGACCTTGCCTTCCTTGCCCATGTCCACGAGGCCCGTGAACGCGGTTTCGGTAATCGTCGCCTTGTCGTGGAAGACTTCGTCCAGCTGGTCGGCAAGGCCGTTCGGATAGGACAGGACGGCTTCGGCGGGAATCTTCGAATCTTCCGGCAGCAGGGCCGGATCGCAATTCCAGCGCACTTCGACGCCGCGATAGAGATAGGCTTTCGAGCGGGCCATCTGGAACAGCCGGGCCGGGCGGAAGCGCAGCTTCTCGCCGAATATCTGGGTGTCAGGCCGGAATTTGACGCTCGTGCCGCGCCGATTGGGCGCCGCGCCAACTTTTTCCAGCTTTCCCTGTGGCAATCCTCGGGAAAAGCACTGACGGTAAAGCACCTTGTCGCGGGCGACCTCGACCTCGACCAGTTCCGACAATGCATTGACGACCGAGATGCCGACGCCGTGAAGGCCGCCTGCCGTTTCATAGGCCTTGTCGGAGAACTTGCCGCCCGCGTGGAGCGTGGTCATGATCACTTCAAGCGCTGATTTCTTGGGGAATTTCGGGTGCGGGTCGACCGGAATGCCGCGGCCATTATCCGACACGGTCAGGAAGTTGTCGGCGTCCAGCTTGATCTCGATACGGGTGGCATGACCGGCGACGGCCTCATCCATCGAATTGTCCAGCACTTCGGCGAACAGGTGATGGTAGGCGCGCTCATCTGTGCCACCGATATACATGCCCGGCCGCTTGCGAACGGGCTCCAGTCCTTCAAGAACTTCGATATCCTTGGCCGAATAGGCTGAAGAGTCTGGTATCATGGTGTCGAACAGCTTTGCTTGATTGGCAGCGCCCATATGTGGTCTCCCTTAGTGGGCAAGCGACTCAGTGTCGATATTGGGAGAACATAATGCCCGTCACGATTAATACCCCGTTAACCCTGCAGAGCGGCCTGACCTTCCCGAACCGTTTGGTGAAGGCCGCTATGACAGAGGGACTCGCCGATCCGCGCAACCGGGTAACTGAGGAACATCTGACCCTTTATCGCCGCTGGGCCGACGGCGGGGCAGGCGGCCTGATCACCGGAAATGTCCAGATCGAGCGCCATCATCTCGAACGCGTCGGCAATGTCGTGATCGATGCGAAGACTGGCGAAGACGAGATGGACGGCTTTTCGCGCTGGGCCGAGGCCGCAAAGTCCAGGGGCGCTGCGCTGATCATGCAGGTCAGTCATGCCGGTCGCCAGACGCCGAAACTTGTGAATCCGCGTCCGGCGGCCCCAAGCCCCGTCGCGCTTGGCCTGCCTGGCGGCCAGTTCGGTGAACCGCGCGCCATGACGCCTGATGAAATCCGTGCTGTCGTCGAGGGCTTCGGCCGCGCCGCGAAGGTCGCCAAGCGCACCGGCTTTGACGGCATCCAGGTCCACGCCGCCCATGGCTACCTGCTCAGTTCCTTCCTGTCGCCGCTAGCCAACCGGCGCGAGGATGACTGGGGCGGTCCACTGGAAAATCGCGCGCGCCTGCTGGTGGACTGTGTCCGCGAGGCCAAAGTGCAGGGCGGGGCAGGGTTTTCGGTCTCGGTGAAGCTCAATTCCGCCGATTTCCAGAAAGGCGGCTTCAGCCATGCGGACTGCCTTCTGGTCATCGACGTCCTGAACGGTTTGGGCGTTGATTTCGTAGAGATTTCCGGCGGCAATTACGAGCAGCCCAAGATGATGGACATGGAAGGCCTGGAGCCCTCGTTTGAAGAAACGAAGCGCACGTCCACCCGCGAACGGGAGGCTTACTTCCTTTCCTATGCCAAATCCGTCCAGGAAAGGGCCAGCATGCCCCTGATGGTCACAGGCGGCTTCCGGACGCTCAGCGGCATGAATGCCGCGCTCGCATCGGGTGAAGCGGACCTGATCGGAATCGGTCGCCCGCTCTGCGTCGATACGGCAACGCCGGCGAAGCTGCTGGCCGGTGAAATCGAGACCGCCGACCGCTGGGAGGCGCAATTGCGCATCGGCCCCGGCCTGTTCGGGCCGAATTCTCCGATCAAACTGGTCAAGGCCCTTAACGGTTTCGGCGCACAGGGGTGGTATTATGAACAGCTTCGCTTGCTGGCGGCGGGAAAGGCCCCCAACCCCAAACTCGGCGTTCTCAAGGCCTTCATGGCCCATCAGAAACGGGAAACTGTGAGTGCCAAGGCGTGGGGGGGCGCGATGCCTTGATTTCAGGCGGATTTCCATTTCCCCAGAATCTTGCGCATTCTTCGGGTTGAAGCAGGGCCCCTTTCAATCCACATCTTAGTCAATGGTTCGACTTTCTTCACGAGTGTCGGGCAGAGTAAAAGGGTCGCTGCCATGCGGGGCCTAAATTCCAAGGAGGCATTAAAATGCCAGTACTGAAGAACCTCCCGGTGTTGCCGCTAAGGGACATCGTTGTTTTTCCGGACATGGTCGCCCCGCTCTTCGTGGGCCGCGACAAGTCTGTGCGTGCGCTCGAAATGATTGATGAGGGCGATAATGAAATCATGCTGGTGGCCCAGCGCGACGCCGCGATCGACGATCCCGGCGCCGATGACGTGCACGAAATCGGCACGGTCGCCACCATTCTCCAGCTTCTGAAACTGCCCGACGGCACCGTGAAGGTCCTCGTCGAAGGCCAGACACGTGCGCGCCTGCTAAAGCTGCACGATCGCGGCGACTATTTCGAAGCGGAAGTCGAAACTATTCCCGAGGCCGATTCCAATGGCGGCGACGTCCAGGCCCTCATGCGTGCCGTTCAGGAGCAGTTCGAGAATTATGTAAAACTGAACCGCAAGATTCCGCCGGAATCCGTCACCACGATCGGCCAGCTGACAGAGCCGGGCAAACTGGCCGATGCCGTTGCCTCGCAATTGTCAGTGAAGATTTCCGACAAGCAGGAATTGCTTGAACTTTCCGACATCAAGGACCGCCTCGAAAAGGTGTTCGCCCTGATGGAAGGCGAGATGGGCATGCTGCAAATGGAGCGGAAGATCAAAAACCGCGTCAAGCGGCAGATGGAGAAGACCCAGCGCGAGTATTACCTCAACGAACAGATGAAGGCGATCCAGCGCGAGCTGGGCGAACAGGGCGGCGACGGCGGCGAACGCGACGAAGTGGCCGAACTGGAACAGAAAATTGCCGATACGCCTTTTTCCGAGGAAGCCCGCACCAAGGCCGAAGCCGAGGTCAAGAAACTGCGCCAGATGTCACCGATGTCTGCGGAATCCACCGTCGTGCGCAATTATCTCGATTGGCTCCTGTCCCTGCCATGGGGCAAGCGCAAGGATATCCAGACCGATCTCGCGAAAGCCGAGAAGCAGCTTGATGACGACCATTACGGTCTCGATAAGGTCAAGGAACGGATCCTAGAGTACCTTGCCGTGCAGAAACGCACCGGCAAGCTGAAAGGCCCGATCCTCTGCCTCGTCGGCCCTCCTGGCGTCGGCAAGACTTCGCTTGGCAAGTCCATCGCCGAAGCCACGGGACGCGACTTCGTGCGCGTGTCGCTGGGCGGCGTGCGTGACGAGTCCGAAATTCGCGGTCACCGGCGCACCTATATCGGCTCGATGCCGGGCCGGATCGTTCAGTCGCTGAAAAAGGCGAAAACGGGTAACCCGCTCTTCCTGCTCGATGAGATCGACAAGATGGGCATGGACCATCGCGGCGATCCTGCCTCGGCTCTGCTCGAAGTGCTCGATCCGGAACAGAACTCGACCTTCAACGACCACTATCTTGAAGTCGACTATGACCTCTCGGACGTGATGTTCGTCACAACGGCGAACTCGCTCAACATGCCCCAGCCCTTGCTGGACCGTATGGAGATCATCCGCATCGCTGGCTACACCGAGGACGAGAAGGTCGAGATCACCAAACGCCACCTGATCCCTCAGGTGCGTGAGGATCACGGCCTGCAAGCCGAGGAATGGATCGTCACCGACGAAGCCGTTCGCGACCTTGCGCGGTACTATACCCGTGAGGCAGGCGTCCGGTCGCTGAAGCGCGAGATTGCGCGGCTCGCCCGCAAGGTCGTGCGCAAGCTGGCGACCGACGAAGCGCTGACCACCGTCACGATTACGGCGCAAACCCTGCCGGACTATGCCGGCGTGCGGAAGTTCCGTTACGGCTTGGCCGACGTGACCGATCAGATCGGTGCGGTCACAGGCCTAGCCTGGACCGAATCCGGCGGCGACCTCCTCACCATCGAGGCGGTTAAGATGCCGGGTCGTGGCAATATGAAGGTCACGGGCAACCTGCGCGACGTCATGAAGGAATCGATTCAGGCGGCCAGTTCGCTTGTCCGGTCCCGGTCTGTCATACTCGGTATCAAGCCGACCGTGTTCAGCACCAATGACATCCACGTGCACGTGCCCGATGGCGCAACGCCCAAGGACGGGCCGAGTGCCGGTGCGGCCATGACCACGGCCATCGTGTCGCTGCTGACCGGCATTCCGGTCAATCGCGAAGTTGCGATGACGGGTGAGATTTCGCTGCGCGGACATGTCCTGCCAATCGGCGGCCTGAAGGAGAAACTCCTTGCGGCCCTGCGCGGTGGCATCAAGACGGTGCTCATCCCGGAAGAGAACGAGAAGGATCTCGAGGACATTCCGGACAATGTGAAGGCCGGTCTCCGGATCATCCCGGTGTCGGATATCAATGAAGTGCTGGAGCTTGCGCTCAGCGCGCCGCTCAGCCCGATTGTCTGGTCGGAAGCCGACGAAGCCGCCCTCCAGGCGAGCCTCTCCGGCCAGCCCGCCTCCGCTTCGGACGCCGTGCGTACGCACTAGTCCCTGGCATATGAACAGGAAACGGCCGCGTTGATGACGCGGCCGTTTTTTTTGGACTGCTGACCGGGCGGAACGGAGTCTGCAGGGGATCATTGGTCTGTCAGATATTCAAACTGACAGGAGACACGCTATGAGAATTTTGGTCGCAGGCGCCACTGGGAATACAGGCGCACGCCTCGTGCGCACACTTGCCGCCGCCGGTCACACGCCCGTCGCCATGATCAGGGGCAGTTCCGATACCAGCGTCCTGCCGGATGGTTGCGAGACCCGGATGGCTGACCTGAGTGATTTGCCCAACGATGTCGCCCGTGATGTCGATGCAGTGATATTTGCGGCCGGTTCGGGCGGGCACACGGGTGATGACTTGACGGACAAGGTGGACCGCGATGGTGCGATCGCGCTGATCGACGCGGCGGTAGATGCCAAGGTCGGACGGTTCGTGATGCTAAGTTCCGTGGGCGCAGACGACCCGTCAAAAGGTCCCGACGCCCTTCGCCATTATCTTGAAGCCAAGCATACCGCCGACGAGCACCTGAAAGCGGCAGACGTGCCGCATGTCATCGTCCGACCGATCAGCCTGAGCGACGATTCGGGAAACGGTCTCGTGTCGCTTGCCGAACGCATTGACCGCGATGGACAAGTGACGCGGGATGATGTTGCGTTGGTACTCGCTGTATCCGTCACGCAGGCAGGGCTTGCCGGCAAGGTGTTTGAAATGGCGGCGGGCAAGACACCGGTTGCGCGCGCCATGGCTGAGGTCGCGGACTGACGGGACAGGTTTGAACGCGACTCGCCTTTTTCACACGGGCTCTCTTGCTTTTTGGTCCAATAATCCGCAAAAGCCCGCGATTGGATAGGGCGGTTAGCTCAGTTGGTAGAGCATCTCGTTTACACCGAGAGGGTCAGCGGTTCGAGCCCGTTACCGCCCACCATAAAAACAAGGCACTAGCGCGGTCTAGAGAGCAAACACGGGTCACCGTTAACACCCCCGTTAACAGTTTTGTTCTTCTTCCGTGCCTATTTTCGACGGGTCATGGCGTCGATTACAGCGCTGTCCGAGACATAAATGCGCTTCATTTTGGCCAGTGTGCCAGGTGTCCATCCGAACAGGTCGACGAGTATCTGATCCGAAATGAGCGCTGGATAGAGGTGCTGCAGAATGATCATATTCGTCGCGCATGTTTTGCGCAGGTCGTGAATGGTCGGACCCTGGTTTTCGGGGCCCAGGCCGACTTTGGTGCGGTGACGATCAAAGCTGGTTCCAAATCCTTCGGCGGTCCATGGCGTTCCACGGCTTGAGAAAAGAACGGTGATCGGCTCCGTCTTCAGCTTGTTTCGCGTTTCATCGATTTCATCCAAAAGATCTTTCAGTGGCGGCGTGACCGGGATCAGCGCCGTATTGCGCCCACGACTTTTGCTGGTTGGAATGATGATGTGGTCTCGCGTCAGGCAAGAGACAGGCAGTCTGATCAGATCCTCGCGCCTCAGGCCGGTAAACAAGGCGAGTTTGAAGGCCCAGGCGAGGTGGGTCGGAGCTGACTCCAAGAACGCAATCTGCTCCTGGTCAGACCAGATTCTTGCTTCCGTTGGCCGCTGATATACCGGGTCGATCCCGTGTGCCCGGTTCCAGTCAAGGCGACCGTCCTTCTTGCACCATGTCAGGAATGCCGAGAGGGCGATGACCGCTTCATCAGCTGCGCTGGGCGAGTGGCCCCATACCGTGTCGCGATGGGTTGTAATGAACTTTATCACCCTGCGGCTGTCGAAGATCGACAAAGGGGCGTCAGCCGCTTTTGCTGCCCCGTGCAAAGGCATCTCCAGCCACTTGTCGAGATAGCCGATGCGGGCAGCTTGTCCTTTCGGTTTCATTTTCCTGAAGGCGACACATTTTTTGCGATAGAGGCAGACCGTTTCGGCAAGGCTTCCTTTTTGCGGGCCCCGTTCAAGCGCAACGGCCTCGTTGTAGGCAGCCACAAATTCGGGGTCGAGCCGTTTCCCGGGAAGATCGATACGCTTGCCTTCAGACGTCCAGAATTTCGGTCCGTTGCGGTAGGCGTAATAGTGATAGCGGGTCCGACCATCACTCAGTGGACGCGGCACGACATAAATTCCCTTGATCGACATTCTCAGCTTCCCAGCCATCTCGCCTCCGTGTCATTCTTGAGTGCGAGAGACGACTTGTCCAGAAGTGTGATTTCACCATCAGGCGCCAAGCGCACGCTGCAAACATCGAAGCCAGTCGCTTTTGCTGCAGACAGCAATGAGCTCAGACGGCGCTTTATTTCAACGGTCTTGAGGTGCGGAGGGAGGGGTTTGCGGGGCAAGAAACGATCCCATCATCTGGCAGTGAGTTTACGCGCTTTCCGGAATCCGGCGTCGCTTGCGAGAAACGCTTCCAGCATGTGAGGCACAAGAACCTGCACGCTTGCGTCTTCCCCATGAAGCTGGCTGTGCACCCGGGCATAGTCTTCCAGCTCGGTCGCGAGCGACGGTTCAATCTGGAGCAGCAGTTTCTGCGGCGTTCGGTCCGGCAACGGCCCGATTTTCAACATCAGTTCACTCATGGCGTTTTGCCTCCTTCATAGGGTTTCAGGATGATGTCCTTGTTGACGATGATGCCGAGGCGCCAGCCCGGACGGATCGTGATGGTCGGCTGGAGGTCCAGATTGCGGCGGACCAGGTCCTGGCCGGCCTGATTGGCGCCGGTCTGGGCCGACCTGCGCAAGGCTCTCGCAATATCGCCCTCGTCATCGCTCGCGAGTTCGGAGCCGACACCGAGCAGCGTGGAGAGCGCCACGCCCTGCAGCAGGCGCCAGGAATGATAGTCGACCTTGTCTTCGAGCCCGGCATATCCGCGCGCATCGGTGCCGGCGAGATTGTCGATCCGGATCGATGTGCCGTCAGGCATGATGATGCGCGTCCAGACAAGCAGGGCGCGCGACTGGCCGAACGCGATCACGCTGTCATAGCGTCCGATGACACGGGCCCCTTGCGGGATAAGCTCGGTCTGCCCGGTGACGGTGTCATAGACCGGGCGCGTAACCTGCGCGATCACCTGACCCGGCAGGTCAGAGTTTACGCCTGTGAGCAGGGTCGCCGGAATGACCGTTCCTGCCATCAGCTGCCAGGGCGATGCGGGTGTCTCGAGCTGATGCGGATTGTAGATCGAGGCATCAGGCTCTTGCTTCAGGAAATCCAGCTTGCGCGCCTGCCGGTTCGGATCCTCGCTCAGGGCAGATCCGAATGCGCCCGGCGCAGAGGCCGTCAGTGCGGACAGGTCCGGAAACTGAACCGACGGCGCGCGGTAGCCGGTGTCGCCAGACACATCTGCCGACACCATGTTCCGCTGGCCGATCGGGAAGAACACCCCGCTCCCGCGCGCGGCATCCGACATGGCTGCCTCACGCGCGGCCAATTCTGCTTCGCGCATGGATAGCTGAGGATCTTCGTCATGCGGCGCTGCGTCATATGCGTCATCAAACGCCATGCGTCCTTCACGCCGGGCTTTCAGGATGGGCGTCCCGAGATCACCCGGCAAAGGCGGGCCGAGCTCGGGCGCGTCAGGTTTCACATCACTGTAGCTTGCCGGCAGGGCTGCGAGCCCCTCTGCGGTCGGCTTGCTGGCTGTCGAGTAGAGTTCCTTGCCTGCCGCTTGCGCGCGCCTGTCCGGAGATTGCAGGGCAAAGGCCAGCGATCCGAGGACAATTGCGCTGGCTGTTCCAAGCAGGATGGCAAGCGCGCGCTTCGAGAACCGGCGCACCGGCCGCGGTTTCCCCCGGATCTCGAGCGCCTCAGGGGCGGGGATGGATGCTTCGCTCATTGACCTGGCGCGCCCAGATCTGACCGCGCGATGCGCACGACGTCCTGCTTCTTTTCGCCAAGCCGGAGCTCGGCCTTCGCAAACAGGCGGTCGACCACATAATAGTCGCCCGACATGCGATAGTTCACGAGCTGGGCGCGCCCGTCCCGGCCGATCACGAACAGAGCCGGCGCGTCGCCCTGGTCGAGCCGGGCCGGAAACTGGATGTAGACCTTGCGGCCATCATCGAACACGCGCTGGGGGCGCCAGTGCGGCTTGTCGCCGGCAAGCGCATAGCGAAACTTCAGCCGGTCGAGCTGGAGGCCTTGCGGCGCGTGCGCCTCGGCAGGCCGCGGCGCAGCATTGGCCATGCGGGTCACGAGTTGCTGGTCGGCGTAGCGCCAGGAGACGGCCGCCATATAGGTTTCCTGGAAGGCCTGAAGCTCCAGGTGATAGGCCCGGCGTGACGTCGTCACGATCAGGTTAGTCTTCAGGCCCGGCTGCGTGGGCTTGACCAGAATATGGGCCTGCGCGGTCGATCCGCTGCCTGACACCGTATCGCCAAGCACCCAGCGGACCGTGTCACCGGCTGAGACCGAGACCAGTTCTTCGCCCGGCTCGAGCGCAATGTCAGTGACCTGCTCGGGCGCGCAATAGACCTGGTAGAGCGCGCCGATCGTATAGGGATAGACCTGGATCGCGTTCATGTAATTGTCGAGCGAGGGTTCGATGGAGGCCTTGCTGTTGGCAGTCTCGATCGCCTCATAGGGTTTGAGGGATGGCCCTACGGCATCGGTAACGGGCAGGGGTTTCAATTGTCCCGGCATTGGTACCGGCTGATAGGTCGTCAGCACGAGCGGCGCGGGCGCATCAGCCTGGCCGTCTTCCGGTTCGGACAAGAGATCTTCGGCGAATGCCGCGTCATCGGCCAGTTCGGAATCGAGCACGATGTCGGGCGCGCTGCCACCAGGAGGAAAAGTTTCGCAAGCTGCAAGACAGGTTGCGCCGAGAAGGATCAGGGCAAGGTGTTTCATGGGGATCTACTCCTGTTTGTGGTCTTTCGACCAGTTGAGGCCGTGGACGTAGAGTCCCAGCGGGTTGGCACGGAGGGTTTCGACATCGCGGGGCGGATCGATCACGATGGAGAAGACGCCGGTATGGTTTGATTGGCCGGTCTCGGCGCCGTTGCGGAATGCGGTCTCACGCCAGCGCACGGTGAAACTGTCATCGGAGGAGCGCACCACGCTCGTCACATCAACCGAGACCGAGCGGTGGCCGAGATCGGCAAATGGATCATTGTCCCGGGCATAATCGTTCAGCGTGGCCGCGGCCCGGTCGGTTGAATAGGCATAGGCCGTCAGCCAGTTCTGGCGCACGACGACCGGATCGATCGAGACAGAACGCGTATTGGTGACAAAGTCAGCAAGATGAAAGGCGATCTGCGCATCGGTTGGCTCGTAGCGCCCCTCGGCAGGCCCGACGGCGCGCACGGCGCCGTCGCTGGTCAGCTCGACCACATAGGGTGTCACGATCGATTGGGTTGAACGCCAGACAAGCCCGCCCGCCAGGACGAAGGCCAGTCCAATCGCGCCCAGTGCGGCAAGTCGCCAATTGGCCGCCTGCACCCTGTAGGACCCAATCCGGTCGTCCCAGGCCTGCGCGGCGCGCTGGTAGGGGGTGACAGGTTCCGGCGTGTCGCCATAGGCCGACCGGTCGCGTTTCCAGAGCATGCTCATCTAGTCCTCGTCTGTTTTGAGTTGCAGGGACGTGCCGGCGCCGGGCCGGTCGCCATCACGCACGACAGAGGCTGCCATCATGCTGGCATCACGCGTGGCCTGGCTGCGCCGGATGCGGCTTGCCCAGTCTGGCGCGGCGCGGGCCTCGGCCGGCATGGACGTACCGCCAGAGCCGCCGGTCGCGGCGAAAGCTGCCCGGCTTCCGGCCTGTGAACGTGCCCCCGGATTACCAAAGGCGCGGCGCGCAAACCCTGCGGCGCCCGAGGCAGCCGTCTGGACGCCGGCGCTGGCGACCCCGCTGATGCCGGCTGCTGCCGCGCCCATTCCGGTCTTGCCGGAACTTGCTGCGCCGAGCGAATAGGCCGTGCGGGCCCCGCCTGCCATGGAGGCGGCCGCCCCAACAGCGCTGCGGCTACCACCGGCCACGGCAGAGACGGCAGACTTTGCCACACTCCCACCGGCCACTGTGCCGGCGGCGACCCCTGCTGTGGTGCCAACGGCGGCACCAGCGCCAAGCTGGGGCGCGCCGGAGACAAGGCCGGTTGCGATGCCCGGACCGAACAGGCCGAGCGCCAGCAGGGACAGCGAGCCCAGGATGACAGAGGCGGCCTGTTCGAGCGTGACATTGTCCGGTTCGAACGTGGCCGTGATCGCGGTGAAGATGGTCGAGCCAATGCCGACAATGATGGCGAGCACCATGAGCTTGATGCCGGATGCAATGATATTGCCGAGGACTTTCTCGGCGAGGAATGAGGTCTTGTTCCAGAGCGCGAAGGGAATGAGGACAAAGCCTGCAAGCGTTGTCAGCTTGAACTCGATAATGGTCACGAAGAGCTGGATCGCGAGGAAGAAGAAGGCAAGCAGCGTGATCAGCCAGGCGAGGAAGAGAACCGCGATGATCACAATATTCTCGAAGAAGGCGATCGGTCCGGTCAGCTTCCTGATTTCATCAAGCAGGGGATAGGCGGCGTCAAACCCGGTGGCGGCGACAAAGCCCGGCTTCATCATGTCATCGGCTGTGATCGTGCCGCCGGTTGCATTGAGGCCGAGCTGGGCAAAGCTAGCGAACACCACATCGGCAAGCAGGGCAAAATTGCCAAGGATCAGTGCGAAGGCGCCAACATAGAGCACTTTCTTAAGGAACCGGCCAATAATGTCCGTATCCGGACCCATGGCCCAAAAGAGGCCTGCCAGCGTGATATCGATCGTGATCAGGGCTGTGGTCAGCCAGGCGACGTCGCCCTGGAGCAATCCGAACCCGCTATCAATATAGGCCGAGAAGGTTGCGACGAACTGATCGATGACATTGAGGTCCTCCATCGCCATCAGTTCCGCGTATAGGCGGCGCCGTCGCCGCGAAACCGGTCATGGCGCACACGGGCCTGCTCTTCGAGCGCGGCGCGCCGCGACGCCTCGACCGTCTCCATCCGGTATTGCGCCGCCATCAATTGTTGCATTTGTATCTGCTGCGCGATGGAGAGCGCGATTAGCTGGTTGCCGGCTTGCGCCACAGACAGGTTGCCGGAGGCGGACTGGCTCTCGGAGACAAGCTCACTCAGCGTGCCCTGGGTATCGGCGATTGCCGAGACGATGCCCGACTGGACCTGGACCGTATTGGCAAACCCGCGCTGGGACAGGCGCCACTGGTTCTGCGCCTCAATGACAATCTGCGCGTTTGACAGATCCTCATAGGTGTCTGGAAACGCCTCTTCGTAGCGGCGCTCGGATTCCTCAACCTCATAGGAGATCGCGTCGGCCTCGCGCATCAGCGTATCGATCCGATCGAGCAGGCGCTTCAACTGGTCGATCGAGGCATAGTCGAGGCGTTTCAGGTCTTCGGCCTGGTTCACCAGCATTTCGGTCTCATGCTGGAGCTGGCTGACCTGGTTATTGATCTGCTCCAGCGTGTGGGTTGCGGTCAGGATGTTCTGGACGAGGTTTGTCGGATCGAGCACGACATCACCCACACCCAGCAAGGCCTCGGCGCGCGGCGCGAGCCCCACAAGGCTGAGGGACCCGACGAGGAGCGCGGCTATTCTGCGGCGCATGGCACAGCCTCCCGCGCCGTGATCAGGTCTGCCGCCCAATCAAGCCCCTTGAAGGCCAGCCAGGCCGGCGCAAATCCTTGCCGGCCTGCCGCTTCCAGAACGCGCTCCATCTCGACCTGGTCGGCTTTTGACCCGGCAGCGCAGAAAGCGAGTGCGACGGGCCCGAGTTCCAGATCGAACAGGCGATTTCCGGCCGGGCATTGCAGGTAATAGTCGCGCTTCGGCGTCGCCCGGCCGATCAGTTCGATCTGGCGCGCATTGAGCCCGAACGCGTCATAGGTCTTTGCCTGTCCCGGTTCTTCGGCTCGCGCATTGGCCAGGAAGATCCGTGTCGGGGCGCTCTCGATCAGCGCGGGCGCGATGGCGCTCCCCGCGACATCTGCGAGGCTCTGCGTCGCAAACACGACCGACACGTTCTTCTTGCGCAGTGTCTTCAGCCAGTCCCGCAGGCGACCGGCAAACAGGGGATGATCCAGGAACAGCCAGGCCTCATCGAGAATGAGCAGGGTCGGACGCCCATCAAAGCGCGCGTCCAGTTTCGCGAAGAGATGCGCCAGCACCGGCGCAGCGAGCCGCCTGTCCTGCATCAGGGCCTCCATTTCGAAACAGGCCATGTCGGAGGCGGCAAAACTGTCAGCGTCGGCATCGAGCAGTGCGCCATAGGGGCCTTCCAGCGTGTAGGGCGCCAGCGCCTGGCGGAGCATTGAAGATTGGATAAGGGCGGCAAGACCGGTCAGGGTCCTTTGATGGCGCGGCGCCGCTGCAAGGCTGTAGCGCGACATTCTGGATGAGAAGCGAGCGACA
>Ga0209390_10000274_pt1 | contig 96990 bp, 82 predicted proteins | sample BON01_FD_187212 | JGI IMG/M metagenome (GOLD analysis project Ga0209390, IMG submission 187212) | Freshwater microbial communities from Lake Bonney liftoff mats and glacier meltwater in Antarctica - BON-01 (SPAdes) (version 2) | ecosystem: Environmental > Aquatic > Freshwater > Ice > Glacier... | reverse complement strand
TTTGTGATTACAAAAATAGGCAAGGAAGCGTTCTAACCAATATCAAGTCTAAACTTCTTTGTGAAGCTTAGCGAAACAAAGAAGTTTAGACTTGATATTAAAAACAATAACGTTGTGAAACTGGACAATTATAGAATAATTAATTTTATTCTTATTAATAAACAAAGCCTCCATATTAGGGAGGCTTTGTTATTTTTGGTAAAATTGAACTTCAGAAAACAATTGGGGTAAATTATTTACTTTAAAATACAATTTATAAAGCGTTTTTTCTTTTTCTGTAGATATTTTTAATTTTCCCGTTTTAACCATATAATAACCTGCACTTCCTTTACAAAAACAATGTCTTCCAAAAAGCATTTTTGTGTCTTGAAGTTCTGCGTTCTCTATACTTAAATTGTTTTCATTTTTGTTTATTTCAAATACAATTTCCTCAATATGACCGCTGTCTGAAGTGTTTTCAATTTTGTTTCTCTCGTATTTAAAATGAACAACTGATTTTGATGCATCTTCTTTTAGTTGATAATAAGTAGCTCCTATGCCATCTTGGAGAATGGTTAAAGATTTATTTTCTAATAGTTCAATTGTACAAACTCCGTTTTCAGGGCATTTTGATAAATTTACAATTTCACTGTTTGTAGTTTTTTGAATAGATTTTTCAGGACTTTTACAAAATGTCAAGCAAAGAAGGATTGCTGCAAATATTATTTTCGTCATAATTTATTTCCCGTTGTAAGTATTCATTGTTTCATTTAATCCTGCTAAAGCAAAGGATTTAATTATTTCGGAACTTATTTGAAGACGCTCTTTTAGTTTTTCTTTTTCTTTGGTTTCCCATTCTCCCAAAACATAGTCTACTTGTTTCCCTTTTTTAAATTCATCACTAATTCCAAATCTATATCTAGGATATTCAGTAGTATTCAAAAGTTCTTGAATACTTTTTAAGCCATTATGTCCACCATTGGTTCCTTTTGTTTTAATGCGGATAGCTCCAAAGGATAAATTTAAATCATCTGTAATTATTAGAACATTTTCTATGGCAATATTTTCTTTTTCCATCCAATACTTTACTGCTTTGCCGCTTAAATTCATGTAAGTATTTGGCTTTAAAAGAAGAATAGTTCTTCCTTTAATTTTATATTCTGTAATTGCACCTAGTTTTTCTGCACGAAAATTTATTTCTTCTTGATTTGCAAAAAAATCAACTATTTTAAAACCTATATTATGTCTTGTATTTGTGTATTCGGAACCTATATTTCCTAAACCTACAATTAAGAATTTTTTCATTGGATCTGCGTTTTTAATCTGCTTTGGAGGAAATATTTTATTAAACCATTTTATCATTTGGCAAAAGTAACTATTTTATTGGAATAGATTTCTATTGGCTTTATAACGATACTAAGAAAAGGAATATTCATTTCAAATTATTACTTTTGTAAAAAAAGAATGGATACTATTTACTTTTTACCTTCTTGTGATACTTGCCGAAAAATAATTAAAATGTTACCAAAAGGCATTGAATTAGATTTTCAAGATATTAGAGAAACACCTATAAACGAAGAATCACTTGCAAAAATGTATGCGATTTCTGGAAGTTATGAGTCTTTGTTTAGCAAAAAAGCACAATTATATAAAGAAAAAGGTTTAAAGGACAAAAACTTAACCGAAGCAGATTATAAAAAATATATATTAGAACATTATACTTTTTTAAGTAGACCCGTTTTTATAATTAAAAATCAAATATTCATTGGAAATTCTCAACCTAATATTTTAAAACTAATGAAGTATTTAGGAAATGTCTAAAAGAGTATTAGCCTTAATAGGCGCAACATTTGTAGCTTTAATTTATGGCGCAACCTTTATTTTTGCTAAAGATGTAATGCCAACTCACGTAAAACCGTATGGCTTTATATTAATTAGAGCAATAGGCGGCGCAATGTTGTTTTGGCTCTTAACTTTTTTTGGTCCAAAAGAAAAAATTGCTTTGAGTGATTTTCCACGCATAATTGCTGCTGCTTTGTTTGGAGTAGCAATTAACCAACTTACTTTTTTTAAAGGATTAAGCATGACCTCACCCATTAGTGCTTCGGTAATTATGGTTACGGCTCCTATTTTAGTATTAATATTATCGGCTATTCTTATAAAAGAAAAAATCGAACTCAAAAAAGTTATAGGAATCATTGTTGGACTAACTGGAACTTCCATTTTAATCCTTTACGGAAAAGATATTGTCAACAGTCCAAATGCTAGTTATGGTAACTTTTTAGTTTTTATTAATGCTTCTTCTTATGCCGTTTATTTAATTATTATAAAAAAACTGATTACTAAATACCACGCTTTTACTTTTATTAAGTGGATTTATACTTTTGGATTATTGTTTGTACTTCCGTTTGGTTACCAAGAATTAACGGAAATTAATTGGGCAGGTATTCCAACAAATATTTATTATAACATTGGTTTTGTAGTTTTGTTTACCACTTTCTTTGCTTATTTAATTAACCTAATGGCAATGAAAGAACTAAAACCTACAACTTTATCTGTTTTTATCTATTTACAACCTTTGTTTGCTTCCGTAATTGCAATAAGTCTTCAAAAAGACGAACTTAATTTTATCAAAGTAATTTCGGCAATTTTAATTTTTGTAGGTGTTTATTTAGTTACGCAAAAGCCAAAAAAGATTACTGAAGACTAAAAACGGAACACTGAACACTTTTTCCTATCTTTGAAATCTATTTTAAGTTAATATATGATACAATCCATGACAGGTTTTGGTAAAGCCTTTTTACAATTACCTAACAAAAAAATTACAGTAGAGTTAAAATCATTAAACAGTAAAGGTTTAGACCTTAATGTTAGAACTCCTTCTATTTACAGAGAAATGGAATTACAAATTCGTAATACTATTGCTCAGAAATTAGAACGTGGTAAAATTGATTTTTCATTATATATTGAAGTTACTGGAGAAGAAACATCTGCTAAAATTAATGTGCCAATTATAAAAGGATACATGAATCAAATGCGAGAAGTTCTTAATACTGGGGATGAAATTGAGTTAATGAAAATGGCAGTAAGAATGCCGGATGCCTTAAAAACCGAAAGAGAAGAACTAGATAAAGAGGAGTGGAAACATATTCAAAAGGTTATCGAAGAAGCTTTAAATAGCATTGACAATTTTAGAACTGACGAAGGCGCTTCATTAGAAAAAGAATTCCAGTTGCGTATTGCAAATATTCGTTCTTATATGGAACAAGCTTTAATACTGGATCCAGAAAGAGTACAAAACATAAAAGATCGCCTTTTTACTGCAATTGAAGAATTGAAAGTAAATGTGGATGAAAACCGCTTTGAACAAGAATTGATTTATTATTTGGAGAAATTAGACATTTCAGAAGAAAAAGTACGTTTGACTAACCACTTAGATTATTTTATTGAAACCATGAATAATGATGGAGGTTTAGGTAGAAAATTGGGTTTCATTACGCAAGAAATGGGGAGAGAAATTAACACTATGGGTTCTAAATCGAATCATGCAGAAATGCAAAAATTAGTGGTAATGATGAAAGACGAATTAGAGAAAATTAAGGAACAGGTTTTGAATGTTCTTTAAGAAAATAGAGTAAAGTAAAGAAAAAAGACTAATTACAAATAAAACACAATGACCAAAGGAAAATTATTTGTTTTTTCATTTTTATTTTTACTTTCTTCGTGTGGAAGTATTGTTAAAACATTAGCTGGTTTTAAAAACCCAAAAGTTGAAAATAAAGAAAATTTAAATCGTTATTTTAAAGATGTAATGCCTAACGAAAAAACCTTTTTTTTAACTGTGGAAAAAGTTGGTGACAGTGCTTCTATTTATGACAGTTTTTTGTTTGGATTTGGATCGGAAATGAAAATATTCAGCAAATCTGGTCAAAAATACTGTTACAACGGTACGGAAGAATGCAGCGGAATACAAATGACAAGCGCATTTGCAAATTTCAATGAAGTATATATCCCTTGTGTTGAAAAAACGGATGAAAATCTAAATAATTTTTTAACAAGATTTGCGGACGAAAACGGGAATAAAACTGTTGCAAGAGATTTACCAGATTCAGATTATTATATCTTTCAAAATTGGACTAAATATTCTGGATCAAAAAAGAGGTTTGAGCAAGATGCAAAATGGGTCTTAAGTCTTAAACAAAATTCACATATAAACGTTACTATAGTTTTTATAAACGGCGATTTACTCGAAGAATGGGGCTTGCAGGAAGGCGATGAATTAAAAACAAAATTTAGAAAAAAAGGAAGAAGTTTTTCTGTAAATTTTGGAAAACTACCTTTAAAAAAATAAAATACTGAAAAATGAATTCAGCACCAGAAAAAAAAGGAAAGTTATTTGTTTTTTCAGCGCCATCAGGTTCTGGGAAAACAACAATAGTAAGACACTTATTAGATCAAAAAGATCTAAATTTAGATTTTTCTATTTCATGTACAACTCGGGAGCCTAGAGGGGAGGAAATTCAAGGTACAGATTATTATTTTATCTCTTGGGATAAATTTAAAAGCCATATAAAAGCAGAAGATTTTATAGAATGGGAAGAAGTATATGCCAATAATTTCTATGGCACTCTAAGTACCGAAGTAGAACGTATTTGGGCATTAGGAAAACATGTTATATTTGATATTGATGTTGTAGGCGGTTTACGTATTAAACATAAATTTCCAGAACAAACCTTAGCTGTTTTTGTAAAGCCACCAAGTGTAGATGAACTGAAAAGAAGACTAAAATTACGTTCTACAGAAAGTGAAGAAAAAATTAACATGCGTATTGCTAAAGCTTCGGTTGAATTAGCAACTGCTCCACAATTTGACAGGATAATTAAAAACTACGACTTAGATACAGCTAAAGAAGAAGCATATCAATTGGTTAAGGAATTTATTTCTAAATAATATTACACAAAGATTCGCAAAGAATACACAAAGCAACACAAAGCTTAGTGAAACTTTGAGAAAACTCTGTTAAACTCTGTGATACAAAATGAAAATCGGTCTATATTTCGGAACATTCAACCCCATTCACATTGGTCATTTAATCATTGCCAATCATATGGCGGAACATTCTGATTTAGATCAAATTTGGATGGTGGTAACGCCGCATAATCCACATAAAAAGAAAAGTACGCTTCTAGACGATTACCATCGTTTAGAAATGGTACATTTAGCTACCGCAGATTTTCCTAAAATTCAACCTTCTGATATTGAATTTAAGTTAACACAACCTAATTATACAGTAAACACATTAGCGCATTTACAAGAAAAATTCCCTAAATATGAATTTTCTTTGATTATGGGCGAAGACAATTTGAATTCGCTGCACAAATGGAAAAACTACGAGGTTATTTTAAAAAATCATAATATTTATGTGTATCCTAGATTGAATTCAGCAGAATTAGACGAGCAATTTGTAAACCATCCTAAAATTCATAGAGTTGGTGCTCCAGTTATTGAATTGTCCTCTACTTTTATTCGCAAAAGCATTAAAAACGATAAAAATGTAGTGCCAATGCTTCCCAATAAAGTTTGGGAATATGTGGAACATAACTTGTTTTATAAAAAGTAATTTAACTCAAAATAAAAGCGTTAAGATCTCCTATTACTTCCTCAAAAATAGAATTTACGGTGTCATTTTTTCGAGCCAATAAATAAACTACTGTTGAAGGCATTTTTGAACTATTCCAAACTAATTGAATTTTATTTTCTTTTAAATGTTGTTTTGCATTAATATTCCAAACAATAGAAACCCCAGAATTTTCAGCTAAAGTAGCTAGCATTTCCGCTTCAGAAGGAATAATATAATTAGAAACCATTGAAGGCCTTTTTTTGTCAAAAACATACAGCCAAAACAATTTTACATGCGGAATTCGTGCATCAAAATTGTACCATTTTTGTTGGTTTAGCCAATTTTCAACTTTTGTGTAATTTTTATTTTTAATTTCTTTCTTAATTATCTTTAAATCTAAATCATTACTAGCAACAACTACTTGTTTGATTTCGCCCAACTCTTTTTGAACGGTATCAAAAGTGTCATATTTTTTTGTTACAATTGCAAAGTCTATTTTTTTATCATTTACTAAAAGGAATAATTCCTCGCTTTCTCCGTAAATAAAATCGATGAAATCAAACTTTGAAATTAATTTTGTGCCAATACTAGCAAATAAATGTTTTGAAATTCCAACAGAAACCAGTTTATTCGCATTAAATGCTTTCTCTCGAAAACCATTTTCAACACTTTCTAATCTATCTAAAGCTTCTATAATTAGATTATTCAGTAACTTAGCGTATTCTGTTGGCTCAACACCTTTAGACTTTCTGTTAAACAATTTATAACCTACATGCGCTTCTAGCATTGCTATTTGTTGACTAACTGCTGGTTGACTTATAAATAGTTCTTTTGCTGCTAACGAAAAATTACCGTTTTTATATACAGATTTAAACGTTCGGTACCACTCTAAATTTACCATGATATAAATATATTTATTACAAACATAATTTAAATTATTTTTACGAATACCATATATGTTGTAAATTTGAAATATAAAATAAGAAATGATAAAGCAAATTGCATTAGTATTAGTAATAATTTTATCGGTAAGTTGTAAAGAAAAAGAAAATACAACTAAAATAACTAAAGAAGAAAATCAAATAACAAAAAAAGAAACTATGAAAAAAGTATTATTTGTTTTAACTAGTCATGATGCACTAGGCAGCACGGGAGAAAAAACAGGATTTTGGATAGAAGAATTTGCTGCTCCATATTATGAATTAATCGATCAAGGAATTGAAGTAACAATTGCTTCTCCACTAGGAGGACAACCGCCTATAGACCCAAAAAGTGTAGACCCAGGTGCTGCAACAGAAGACACAATAAGGTTTGATGCGGATGCTGGTTTACAAGAAAAATTAGCAAATACGGTTAAATTAGTAGATATTAATCAGGCAGATTATGCTGCAGTTTTTTATCCAGGTGGACATGGACCATTATGGGATTTAGTGTCAGATGAAAACTCCATATCTTTAATAGCATCTTTTTACAATAACAACAAACCTGTGGCTTTTGTATGCCACGCGCCAGCTGTTTTAAAAGAGGTAAAAGTGAACGGAGAATATTTAGTTAAAGGCAAAAAAGTAACAGGTTTCACAAACGAAGAAGAAGAAGCTGTTGGTTTAACTAAAATAGTGCCTTTTTTATTAGAAGATGCCTTAACAGCAAATGGAGCAATCTATAGTAAAGCAGAAAATTGGGCGCCTTATGCAGTAGAAGACGGTTTATTGATTACAGGTCAAAATCCAGCTTCTTCTAAATTAGTAGCGCAAAAATTATTAGAACAACTAAAAAAATAAGAAAATGAACAATTTTGAATTATACAATCCGGTAAATTATGTTTTTGGAAAAGGACAAATAGAACATTTAAAAGACTTAGTTCCAGCAAACACTAAAATTCTAATCGCTTATGGTGGTGGAAGTATTTTTAAAAATGGTGTTTACGAGCAAGTTAAAACTGCTTTGGCAACACAGTTTGAAGAAAATAATATCGTAGAATTTGGCGGAATTGAATCAAATCCAAGATATGAAACATTAATGAAAGCAGTTCATATTATCCGAGAACAAAAAATAGGGTTTGTTTTAGCAGTTGGTGGTGGAAGTGTTATTGATGGTGTGAAATTTATTTCTGCAGCTGTAAACTATGAAGGAGATGCCGCTGAAATTTTAAGAAAAAGAATTCTTTTTAAAGAAGGCGCAAACGTTATTCCTTTTGGAACAGTATTAACTTTACCAGCAACCGGATCAGAAATGAATTCAGGAGCAGTTGTAACCATTGCTGCTACTAAAGAAAAATTAACTATTGGTGGAAGTGCTTTATTTCCAAAATTCTCTGTTGTGGATCCAACAGTAATTACATCTTTACCAAAAAGACAATTACAAAACGGAGTTGTGGATGCATTTACACACACAATGGAACAATATTTAACGTACAAGCATGATGCTATTTTGCAAGATAGAATAGCGGAAAGTATTTTACAAACTTTAGTAGAAATTGGCCCAAGCGTTGTGGAAAATCCATCTGACTACAAATTGGCTTCTAACTTTGTTTGGAGCGCTACGATGGCTTTAAACGGAATTTTAAACAAAGGTGTTCCTTCAGATTGGGCAACGCATATGATTGGGCATGAATTAACTGCTTTATATGAAATTGATCATGCTCGAACTTTGGCAATCATTGGATCAAACTTATATAAAGTTATGTTTGAGACAAAGAAAGAAAAATTAGCGCAATACGGAAAACGTGTTTGGAATATTCAAGAAGGTTCAACAGAAGAAATTGCAGAAAAAGCGATTGAGAAAACAGTTGCATTTTTCCACACTATGGGAATGAAAACTAAATTATCTGAAAACACAGAAGACTTTGCTAAAACGGCTGACTTTATTGTAAATCGTTTTGAAGAAAGAGGCTGGAAAGCTTTGGGTGAAAAACAAAATATAACACCAGAAAAAGTAAGAGAGATTGTAGAAATGAGTTATTAGTAATGTTTTCTTAAATTTCTTATAAAACAAAATCCTGCTTTTGCAGGATTTTGTTTTATATAAAGTTTTTTATAATTTATTTATTCAATTTCAGAAACGCGTAATGTATTGACCATTCCTTTTTTAACAATAGGCATTGCAGCAAGATTGATAACCATATCTCCAGTTCCTACATGGCCATTATTTTTACAAATTAGGTTAATGTCTTCAATTGTATCATCTGTACTTACAAATTTATCATAAAAAAATGTTTTAACTCCCCAAAGTAAATTTAGTTGCGTAAGTATTCTTTTGTTGGAAGTAAATACTAAAATATGCGATTTTGGTCGCCAAGCTGAAATTTGAAAAGCGGTATAACCACTATTTGTTAAAGTCGTAATGGCTTTTGCATTAATATCGTCTGCCATAATTGCTGCATGATAGCAAATAGACTTCGTTACAAATCTATTTGTTCTAATATGTGGTGCTTTTAAGGGCACTTTAATAAGTGGAGAATCTTCAACACTTTCAATAATACGCGTCATTGTTTGAATCACTTGAACAGGATAATTACCTACAGATGTTTCGCCTGAAAGCATTACAGCATCTGCACCGTCCATTACAGAGTTAGCAACATCGTTTACTTCAGCACGTGTTGGCGTTAAGCTAGTAATCATTGTTTCCATCATCTGGGTAGCAACAATTACTGGAATACGAGCAGTTTTAGCTCTGTGTATTAGCTTTTTTTGAATTAAGGGCACTTGTTCTGCCGGTATTTCTACACCTAGATCTCCTCTAGCAACCATTAAACCGTCACAAAAAGCAACAATTTTATCAATATTCTCTACTGCTTCAGGCTTTTCAATTTTCGCAATAATTGGAATTTTATGATCGGAGTGTTTCGCAATTAAATCTTGTAATTGTTCTAAATCTTCTGCAGTTCTTACAAACGATAATGCAATCCAATCTACTTTGTTCTCAATTGCAAATAGGGCGTCTTTTATATCTTTTTTAGTTAATGCTGGTAAAGAAACGTTAGTGTTAGGCAAGTTTACTCCTTTCTTAGATTTTAAAGGACCACCTTGAATTACAACAGCTTCTACTTCTGTTTTCTTATCTGTTTTAGTAACTTCAAACATAAGTTTACCGTCATCTAAAAGAATACGCTCTCCAACATTTACATCTTTTGGAAATTCTTTATAGTTCATGTAAACTTTAGAGGCGGTTCCTAAAATATCCTCGGCTGTAGTAAAGATTATTTTATCGCCTGGACTTACTACAACATCTTCTTTCATAACTCCAACCCGAAGTTTTGGGCCTTGTAAATCTCCAAGAATCGAAGTTGTATAATTAAATTCGGCATTTAATTCCCTAATTATTTTTATTTTTTCTTTCACATCTTCGTAATCAGCATGTGAAAAGTTTATTCTAAATACATTTACTCCAGCATCAATCATTTGCTTTATAATCTCTTTCGAACTACAAGCAGGTCCAAGTGTTGCTACTATTTTTGTTTTTTTCTTTAATGACATTTTAATTAAAAAATTAAATTATTTTTTGATTTTAATTTGTTCTGATTTAAGGTATAAGACTTAATAATTTGACTTATACTTTCTATTTTATGTATACATTCTTCGGGTTTAAAGTAAGCGTCCACATTTTCTATTTTTAAAAGATAATCTGCTTTTTTAAATTCTGGCAACAAAAAAACGCTTAATTCCGTATCCTCAAAAAGACTTTTAGATTTTGTTTTTACAGATGCAATCGAGGATTTGTTTTCAACGAGACTCCATTGAATATCGGTATTCGTGTCGTCGTAAAAATAATGATTAAAGGTGCCCTTTCCTTCAGGGGTCTTAATTTCTATTTTTAAATTATTTTTGCTTAATTTGATGTTTAATATTTTATTTAAAAAATAGGCTAATCTATAATCTTCAATAGCTGTGTGTATTGCAATTAGCTCATAATCAATAGATAAAAAGTCAACTATTTGAATTTTATGAATGGCCATTTAAATTGAATAATTACAAAGTTACATTAAAAAAGCGTTTTAATGGTTAGTTTTAACTTTTTGTAATGATGTTTTGCAAAACAAAATAAGCTCTTTTGGCCGCTTTCTCTTCTGCTCTTTTCTTAGAGGTTTCTCTTGCCCTAGAAACTGTTTTTTCGTCAATAATAAGTTTTACACCAAAAAAACGTTGGTCTTCGTTTCCGGTATCTTCAAAAGGTTCAAAAATAAATTTCTTTTTTTCTTTTTGACACCATTCAATAATTAAACTTTTATAACTAATCACTTTTCCTTCTAGTTGAGGAATGTTTACATAAGGTTTGAGTACTTTTTTAGAAATAAAATTTTCACAATATTCAAAACCTCTGTCTAAGTAAATTGCACCAATTAATCCTTCAAAAATATTACCATAAATATTTTCACTAAAATGCTGCGGATTAACTTTGCTTTCTACAAATTGAATTAATTTCAAGTCTTTTCCCAATTCATTTAAATTTTCTCTACTTACAATTTTAGAACGCATTTTAGTTAAGTATCCTTCATCTCCGGAAGGAACTTCTTTGTATAAGTGTGCTGCAATAACACTGCCTAACATTGCATCTCCTAAAAACTCTAAGCGTTCATAATTAAACGGGAAACCATTTTCGCCAATTTTATTCGTAGATCTATGGGTGAAAGCTTTTTTGTAATAAACCAAGTTTAAGGGTTTAAAACCAAGTATTTCGGTAATTTTTTCAAAAAAAATCCCGTCTTCTGGAGAACGGGAGTTTTTTAGTATTTTATTTAAAAAACGCATGCGCTTTTAATTTTCTAATTTTTTAAACAATACACAAGCATTATGGCCTCCAAAACCAAAAGTGTTGCTCATTGCAACTTTAATTTCTCTCTTTTGAGCCTTGTTTAAAGTTAAATTAAGCTCTGGATTTATATTTTCATCTACAACTGTATGGTTAATTGTAGGAGGAATAATTCCGTTTTGAATGGCTAATACTGAAGAAATTGCTTCAATTGCACCAGCAGCTCCTAATAAGTGTCCTGTCATAGATTTAGTAGAATTGATGTTAATGTTTTTAGCATGCTCGCCAAACACAACACTAATTGCTTTTAATTCTGCAACATCACCAAGAGGAGTAGAAGTACCATGAGTATTAATATGATCAACTTCTTCAGGGCTCATTCCTGCATCTCTCAATGTATTGTTCATTACAGCAATTACTCCCAGTCCTTCTGGATGCGGAGCTGTTAAATGGTATGCATCTGATGACATTCCGCCACCACCTACTTCACAGTATATTTTAGCACCACGTGCTTTTGCGTGTTCATATTCTTCTAAAACAAGCGCTCCAGCCCCTTCACCAAGTACAAAACCATCTCTAGTTGCGTCAAAAGGTCTAGAAGCAGTCTCAGGGCTTTCGTTTCTTGTAGACAAAGCATGCATGGAATTAAATCCACCCATTCCTGCAATAGTAACAGCAGCTTCAGATCCGCCAGTAATAATTACATCACACATTCCTAAACGAATATAGTTAAATGCATCGATCATAGCGTTTGCAGAAGAAGCACAAGCTGAAACAGTTGTATAGTTTGGACCCATAAACCCATTTCGCATTGAAATGTGTGCAGGAGCAATATCTGCAATCATTTTTGGGATAAAAAACGGGTTGAATTTTGGTGTACCGTCTCCTTTTGCATAATATAAAACCTCTTCTTGAAAAGTTTCTAATCCGCCTATTCCAGCACCCCAAATAACACCTACTCTGTGTTTGTCAATATTTTCTGAAGTTAATCCTGCATCTTTTATAGCCTCGTCACTTGCAACAACAGCATATTGTGCAAATTTATCCATTCTACGAGCTTCCTTACGGTCTATAAAATCTTCCACATTAAAGTTTTTAACCTCACAGGCAAACTTAGTTTTATGTTTTTCAGTGTCATAGTAAGTAATTGGTGCAGCACCACTTTTACCATTAATAAGACCATCCCAATATTCTTGAATATTATTTCCAATAGGGGTTAAGGCTCCTAGTCCAGTTACAACAACACGTTTTAATTGCATAGAATTAATTTTTGGTTTATATAAAAAAACCCACGAAACTTTTAATAATAAACTAAAAGAACAATGGGTATTACAAAGTTTTATTTAATGATTGTAATACAATCAATGCTTTTTTTAATTAAATAAGAATACACTCATGGTTTTACCCATGAGTGTATAAATATTATTTTTTTGCTTCTTCGATATAAGAAACAGCTTGACCTACAGTAGCAATGTTTTCCGCTTGGTCGTCTGGAATTTGAATGTCAAATTCTTTTTCGAATTCCATAATTAGCTCAACAGTGTCTAATGAATCAGCTCCTAAGTCGTTTGTGAAGCTCGCTTCTGTTACAACTTCGTTTTCGTCAACGCCTAATTTGTCTACGATAATCGCTTTTACTCTTGATGCAATGTCTGACATAATCTTTAATTTTAATTTAATTTGTTGGCAAAAATAAAAAACTTTATTTTAAAACAACATTTTTGTTGCTTTAAAATGACCACGAATGTAAAAAAAATTTTTCACAAAGACTTTGTTTTTCTATTTTTTACCAATTATTATTCTTTTTTTTGTATAATTATAATCAAAATGTAAATGAAAAAAATAGTTTTATTCGCTTCTGGCAATGGTTCAAATGCAGAGAAGATAATTTTACATTTTAAAAAATATTCTCTCGCAAATGTTGTAGGTGTTTTTTCAAATAATTCAAATGCTAAAGTGTTGGAAATTGCAAAACAGCATCAAATTGAAACGGTTTTATTCGACAAGAAGGAACTAAATGACGGATTTGTTTTAAAAAAACTTCAAAATATTCATCCAGATTTAATAGTTTTAGCAGGGTTTTTATTAAAATTTCCCGAAAGCATTATTGGTAATTTTCCCAACAAAATAATCAATATTCATCCTGCTCTTTTGCCTAAATATGGAGGAAAAGGAATGTATGGTTTGAAGGTACACAAAGCTGTTTTAGAAAATAAAGAAAAAGAGACAGGAATTACTATTCATTATGTAAACGAGCATTATGATGAAGGGGCGTATATTTCTCAATATAAAGTTAACATTCAAAACTGTAATACAGCAGAAGAAATAGCGCAAAAAATCCAGGAATTAGAACATGAATATTTTCCAAAAATTATTTCAAAATTATTAGAAGATTAGATATAGTTTACATATTTCTAATAATCGAATGTTTTAAATCTAAAATAACAATAATCTAATTAATCTAAGGCGTCTAAATGTCACACGAGGTACACATATATACAGATGGAGCAGCTAAGGGAAATCCTGGTCCTGCCGGTTACGGAGTTGTAATGGAGATGGTGGGTACGTCTTATAAAAAAGAATTTTTTGAAGGTTTTCGATTATCCACTAATAATAGAATGGAATTATTAGCGGTTATTGTAGGATTAGAAAAGCTTAAAGCAAAAAAAACTAAAGTTTTAGTAGTTTCAGACTCTAAATATGTAATAGACTCTATCGAGAAGCGATGGGTATTTCAATGGGAAAAGAAAAACTTTATTGGCAAAAAAAACCCAGATTTATGGATTCGTTTTTTAAAATCTTATAGAATACATCAAGTGGATTTTAAATGGGTAAAAGGACATAATAATCATCCGCAAAATGAGCGTTGCGATGCATTAGCAGTTATGGCATCACAACAAGAAAAACTGTCTATAGACTCTTTTTATGAGAGAGAAGAAGATAAATTGTTGTAATTACTTTTTCTTCACCAATTCATGGTATTCCTCTAATAACTTCAAGTATTTATTTTTCCAATATTCCGGATCGGTTTCCCCTTTTTCATAGCTGGTAAAAACGAGCGTTTTCTAATATTGATTGAAGCCGTTAAAAAATTCTTCCAATGTTACATTCATAGCTTTGAGTATTTTAATAAGTGTATTTAATTGAATGTTTGCACCAGCTTCATATTTTCCATATTGTGGTCTGCTAATATTGTTTTCGTATGCAAAGTACTCTGAGTTTGTATAACCTGCTTTTTTTCTGAAATACCTTAACCTCTCTCCTATTTTTTTTAGGTAGATTGCTTCTTCATTTTTCCTTTCTTTCTTACTATTTTCAGTATTTTTTAAAGCCATTTTTATACTCTTTTTATAGAGCAAATCAACAGAATGTCTTTAAATTATGTAACTCTTTATAAATTACCTCTATATAAAGAGAAAATATGTATATTTGTAATAATTTAAGTTGTAGATTGGGGAAATATAAAAAATTAAGAGTATAAAAAATCATTACATTAAAATTATCTTGTTAGCTATATTAATGCTAAATTTTACGGGTTACTCTCAAGAATCTAAAAAAGACATAATTGCTGAAATAGAAAGTTACAAAAACGCAAAACTTCAAAATTCCACTTATAATTTCACTTTTAAAGAAATTTTTGATGCTATGACCATAATGGGCAATCAATATTATGGAAATTCTGTAAAAGAATCTGAATCAAGAGGATATGTTGACTATTTAAAAGAGATGGGTCGTATTAAAGAATATCTAAACATTGAAATAAAAGGAGACAAACAACCTTATAGACTTTCGTTCAATTATAGACAAGAAAAAAAACGAACTTTATATAAAACAGAAGGAGAATTTGGTACGCCAACATATAAACTTATAGCTGTAGATGCTGGTTGGGCAACAGAAAATGTTTCTCTTGATTTAATTTACACAAATCTACATTTAAGTATTTATAAGATTTTAAACGGTGAATTTAAACTGCCTGAAGAACTATTGAAAAAGATAGAAGATTTTAATCGTGGACAGAAAAAAGATAAAAAGAAAGTTATTGCTGGAGTGGATTATGAGATATAAAACTTACAAAACATGAATTATTTTAAAATTTTAGACAGTACATTAGAATCATTAAAAGACAATACAGAGACAAATCCATTGCCAAAAGAATTTGTACTACAGAAAGTAAACTTATTAAATGAATTATCAAAAAGAGATATAAGATTAGTATTTGACAAATTGAAAATTGATAAATACATTGATGTAATGTTTATAGATGAACTTTATCAATATTATATAACTTTTAACGGTCTGTTATTTCTTCAAAAAGGCGGTTACACAAAGGAAGAAAATATTGAAAACACAAATCTTAGATTTAAGAAAATATTAAATTTTGTCCTCTTCATCGCCTCGTTAACTGGAATTTTATATTCTGTGCTTCAAATAAAAGAAGCTCTTTGTGAGGAGGAAAAAACAGAAAAAATAACAATAATAAATCAAAATATAAACTAAACGCATGAAAACAAAACTACTATTATTATTACTAACATTATTTATCGCAAATTCTTACAGCCAAGAACAATGCGGAACAATGAAAAATTTAGAGGAGCAACTTAAAAAAGACCCTGCTTTAAAAGAACGTATGCTTCAAATTGAAAAGCAAAATCAAGAGTGGATTGAAAAGAACGGTTTAGGTTTTAAGAAACATACCGAAGCAGAATTAAATAAGAATTCAAACAACATATCTAAATCTACTTTAAGTATAAATGCCCTTTGTGGATACAACAACACCTATTTCACGACAATTACTGCTCCTACAACTTTAAACACAATAATAAGTCCTTCACCAAACTGTACCTGGGGTGGCGAATATGTAAGAGTAAATAGTTTAACTGCCGGAAGAACTTATAGAATTTCAACCATAGGACTAAATAATTTTGATACTCAAATCACAATTTATCCTGCTGGTGGAGGAAATGCTGTAGCTTACAATGATGATTGGCAAACAAGTCCACAGTCAGAAATTTATTTTACTCCAATATTTAGCGGTAATTATGATGTCTTAATTAATCAATATAGTTGTGTTAGTAATCAACTTTGCGCAAGTTTACAAGTTGAACTATTTTATATTCCAAGAGCAGTTATTACAATACCAGTAGTTGTACATGTTATTCATAATGGTGAAGCAATTGGTACGGGTACAAATATTTCGGATGCTCAAATACAATCACAAATAGTGGTGTTAAATGAAGATTTTAGAAGATTAAATCAAGATATTCTAACAACCCCAGCTGCCTTTAGAGGTGCTTCTGCCGACCCTTTAATTCAATTCTGCTTAGCTCAACAAAAACCAGATGGAACTCCTACAAATGGAATTATGAGGCGTTTAGCTCCAACTCAAGCTGAATATAGTCAATTAGAAGTGCCAATAGGATTTCAATGTTTAAATACGGATACCATGGAAGATGTAATTAAACCATCTTCCATTTGGAATAGAGATAAATATTTAAATATTTGGGTGTCAGATTTGAGACAGTTACCTCCACCTAATGGGTTAGGATGTAGTTCTCCGTCAGGCTTATTAGGTTATGCCCAATTTCCTGGCGGCGCAGCCAATACGGACGGCGTGGTAATGAAATATACTGCTTTTGGTAGAGTTGGAAATGTTGTAGCTCCGTATAATTTAGGAAGAACAGCAACACATGAAGTAGGTCATTGGCTAAATTTAAAACATATTTGGGGTGACGAATCCGCCTGCGCAGCTGATGATTTAGTGAGTGACACTCCTTTACAAGGCATTAGCTCAAATGGCTGTCAAACATTCCCTTTTTATGATAATTGCACGACAGTTTACCCTGGTATAATGTTTATGAACTATATGGACTATTCAGATGATAATTGTTTGTCGCTATTTACTTATGGTCAATTTGTAAGAACAGAGTCTGCTTTATTTAATCAAAGACCGGGATTATTAACTTCTCAAGGTTGTGTTCCGGGGACTTTAAGTGCTAATCAATTTGAAAATACAACAGTCACTATTTATCCAAATCCTACTTCTTCAAAAGTATTCTTCGATAATTCCAACTATAACTTTAAAGAAGTGGTGGTCTATAATTATTTAGGGCAAGAAGTCGCTAAAAATAAATTTAGCGGTAATCTTAATAATCAAGAAGTAGACATGAGTGGTTTGGCTATAGGTGTTTATGTCTTGAAATTTAGTAATGGAGAAACTAGTCAATCAGTAAAAATTGTAAAGCAATAACTCATTTAAATAATTAACATAAAAATGCCTCATTTGAGGCATTTTTGTTTAACGAAACTTTGCCTTATTGAAACTTTGCAACTTTGTAACTTATAAACTATCTTTGCAACTTATTTAAATTGAAAAAAAATGAATAAATTATTGATAGTAGGAACAGTAGCTTTTGATGCTATTGAAACGCCTTTTGGGAAAACAGATAAAATTTTAGGTGGTGCAGCAACTTATATAGGTTTGACTTCTAATTTTTTTGCTATAGATGCTGCAATTGTTTCTGTAGTAGGGGAAGATTTTCCTCAAGAATATTTAGATTTATTGACTAAAAAAGGAGTAAATATAGAAGGAATTGAAGTAGTTAAAGGTGGTAAAACATTTTTTTGGAGTGGAAAGTACCATAACGATCTAAATACTCGGGATACTTTAGTTACAGAATTAAATGTATTGGCAGATTTTAAACCCGTTGTTCCTGAAGCTTATAAAAATTCAGATATTGTTTTGCTTGGAAATTTACATCCTACAGTGCAATCGGGAGTTTTAGATCAAATGACAGTAAAACCAAAGTTAGTTGTTTTAGACACAATGAATTTTTGGATGGATTGTGCATTGCCAGAATTAATGGACGTTATTAAAAAGGTAGATGTTATTACGATTAATGATGAAGAAGCACGTCAACTGTCAGGTGAATATTCTTTAGTTAAAGCAGCACAAAAGATTCATGCAATGGGTCCAAAATATGTAGTCATTAAAAAAGGAGAACACGGCGCTTTGCTTTTTCAAGATAAAGAAATTTTCTTTGCTCCAGCATTACCATTAGAAGAAGTTTTTGATCCTACTGGGGCTGGTGATACATTTGCAGGGGGTTTTGCGGGTTATATTGCACAAAGTCAAAACATTTCTTTTGACAATATGAAAAACGGAATTATTTATGGTTCAAATTTAGCATCATTTTGTGTGGAAAAATTTGGAACGGAGCGAATGGAAAATTTACAAAAAGAAGAAGTTATTGCTCGTTTACAACAATTTAAAGCACTAACACAATTTGAAATAGGCTTAGAACAATAAAAACAGGGACAAATTTGAGTCACTTTTACCTATTTTATTAGCAAGCATAAGAACAATTCATACAACCTAAAAATAATGAGCGACGCTATTAAACACGAATGCGGAATTGCACTTTTAAGATTAAAAAAACCGTTGGAGTTTTATAAAGAAAAATACGGTACTGCTTTTTACGGCGTACAAAAAATGTATTTACTAATGGAAAAACAGCACAATCGCGGTCAAGATGGTGCGGGTTTAGCAAGCATAAAGTTAGATGTTGCTCCAGGACAACGTTATATAAGTCGTATTCGTTCTAACGATGCAAATCCAATCAAGGATATTTTTGCTCAAATTAATGACCGTATAAGTCAGGAATTAGTAGAAAATCCTGAATTTGAAAATAATGTGCAGTTGCAAAAAGAGAATATTCCCTACATAGGGGAATTATTTTTAGGACACGTTCGTTACGGTACTTTTGGAAAAAATAGTATTGAGAGCGTTCACCCTTTTTTGCGTCAGAATAATTGGATGCATCGTAATCTTATTGTTGCTGGTAATTTTAATATGACTAATGTTAAAGAACTTTTTGACAGTTTAATAGAATTAGGTCAGCATCCCAAAGAATTAGCAGATACGGTTACCGTGATGGAAAAAATTGGGCATTTTTTAGACGATGAAGTTATCGAAATTTATAAACAAGCAAAAATAGAAGGATTTACAAAGCAAGATGCTTCCAAAATAATTGTAGACCGCTTAAATATTCCAAGAATCTTAGAGCGCGCATCTCGCAATTGGGATGGTGGTTATGCAATGGCCGGTTTATTAGGCCATGGCGATGCATTTGTAATGCGTGATCCAGCAGGAATTCGTCCAGCATATTTTTACGAAGACGATGAAATTGTGGTAGTCGCTTCAGAAAGACCAGTTATTCAAACTGTTTTTAACGTTCCTTTTGAAAAAGTACAAGAGTTAGAGCCAGGAAATGCAATTGTAATTAAAAAAGAAGGTTCGGTTTCTCTAAACGAAATAAGAACTCCTTTAGTTAAAAAAGCTTGTTCATTTGAGCGTATTTATTTTTCTCGAGGAAGTGATGCAGAAATTCACCAAGAACGTAAAAAACTAGGAAGATTAATTTTCCCGGCTATCTTAGATGCTATAGATAATGATACAGACAACACTGTTTTTTCCTATATTCCAAATACTGCGGAAACTTCGTTTTACGGTATGGTTGAAGCAGCTCAGGATTTCTTAAATCAAAGAAAAACTACCGAGATTTTAAAAAACAGAGACGCGCTTTCTGAAGAAAAATTAGCAGAAATCTTATCGGTTAAAATTCGAACAGAAAAAGTAGCGATTAAAGATGCTAAACTAAGAACTTTTATTACAGAAGATAGTAGCAGAGACGACTTAGTAGCCCATGTTTATGACGTTACTTACGGAGTTGTTAAAGCAACAGACAATTTAGTGATTATAGACGATAGTATTGTTAGAGGCACCACTTTAAAACAAAGTATCATAAAAATGATGGATAGATTAAATCCAAAGCGAATTGTAGTTGTTTCTTCAGCACCACAAATTCGTTATCCAGATTGTTATGGTATAGATATGGCAAAATTAGAAGGTTTAGTTGCTTTTAGAGCTGCCATGGAGTTGTTAAAAGACAGAAACCTACTGCATGTAGTTGAAGAGGTTTACAAAAAATCTAAAGCACAAGAAAATTTTAAAGATGCAGATGTTGTAAATTTTGTAAAAGAAATTTACTTGCCCTTTACAGATACAGAAATTTCAAATAAAATAGCTGAAATGCTAAAGCCTGAAGACACAAAGGCGGAAGTAAAAATTATTTATCAAACAGTAGCTGGTCTACACATAGCGTGTCCTAAAAATCTAGGGGATTGGTATTTTACAGGAGATTACCCTACAAATGGAGGGAATAGGGTTGTAAACAGGGCCTTTTTAAATTTTTATGAAGGAAATGATGCTAGAGCATATTAAAATAGGTTTTTATCGGTTTTATTTACCATTTAACAGATTTATTTTTTGAAGAGCATCAAACATTATACTTTTACTAAACCAGAAATTAGTAGGTTAAGTTTATGGTAAATTTGGGGCAAAAAGACGAAAGAGATTTCGTCTTTTTATATTTATAAAATTTACGGTTTCATTATATTTAGTTGCAATTGAAAAGTAAAACGCTTTTAATCGATTTTATTTACCATTTAACAGATTTATTTTTTATAAAGTAGTAAACATTATACTTTTACTAAACCAGAAATTAGTAGGTTAAGTTTATGGTAAATTTGGGGCAAAAAGACGAAAGAAATTTCGTCTTTTTATATTTATAAACTTTTCAAAATAAATTTGTTCCTTTTGGATTAAAAGCATTAAAATGTTTTTAATCGATTTTAAAAGTTACTTAACAGATTTATTATTTAAAAAGAATAAAACATTTTACTTTTATAAAACCAAGAATTAGTAGGTTAAGTTTATGGTAAATTTGGGGTAAAAAGGCGAAAGAAATTTCGCCTTTTTAAATTTCACTAAACTTCAAAAAAAAAGGTCCGCAATTGCGAACCTTTTATATAATTGTAAAAAAAGATTATTTTGCAACAGCAAATCTTCTTGCAACTTCCGTCCAATTTACTACACTAAAAAAAGCTTCAATATAATCGGGTCTTCTGTTTTGGTAGTTTAAATAATAAGCATGTTCCCAAACATCAAGTCCTAAAATTGGAGTTCCCTCGTGACCAACTCCGGTCATTAAAGGATTATCTTGGTTTGCAGAACTACATACTGCAAGTTTTCCGTCTTTATCGACACAAAGCCAAGCCCATCCTGAGCCAAATCTAGTTGCAGCGGCTTTTGCAAATGCAGCTTTAAAATCATCAAATGTTCCAAATGCATCATTAATAGCACTTGCTAAATCACCCGTTGGTAAACCGCCACCGTTTGGAGACATAATAGTCCAAAATAAGCTGTGATTATAAAAACCACCTCCGTTATTTCTAACAGCAGCATTATTTAAGTCTAAGTTTAATAAAATGTTTTCAATAGTTTTTCCTTCTAAATCTGTTCCTGCAATTGCAGCATTTAAATTTGTCGTATAACCATTATGGTGTTTAGAATGGTGTATTTCCATTGTTCTAGCATCAATGTGTGGTTCAAGGGCGTCATACGCATATGGTAATTGTGGTAATTCGAAAGCCATAATTTATTGTGTTTTAAATTAGTATTAATGCTTTCAAAGTTATAAATTTAACTTTAGATTAAAAAATAGATTGTGCTTATACCACTATAATTAAGAAAAATAGAACACCTTGAAAACACCAGCTTTTAGCTTGTATGATGCGTCTGCAGGCTCAGGAAAAACCTACACTTTAACAAAAGAATATTTAAAAATTTTATTTAAAGCCTCATCTCACGATGCTTATAAGCGAATTTTAGCAATAACATTTACAAATAAAGCGGTGGAGGAAATGAAATCGCGTATTGTAGATAGTTTATATGAGTTTTCAAAAGAAAACACTTCTTCTAAAGCAATGGATTTGTTACAAGATATCGTTGCTGAAACCGGATTATCAGTTGCAACAATTAAAGATAAATCAAAAGCTATAATTAAAAATATCATACATAACTATGCAGCTTTTGGAATTTCAACTATTGATAAATTTACCCATAAAGTAATTCGTGCTTTTGCACAAGATTTAAATTTACCTGCTAATTTTGAAGTTGCTTTAGATACAGATTCTCTTTTGCAGGAAGCAGTAGATTTAGTTATTTCTAAAGTTGGCGAGGAGGCTGAACTGACTGCTTTATTAATTGAATTTACACGAGATAAAGCAGATGAAGATAAAAATTGGGATATTTCTAAAGAATTAGTAGAGGTTTCTAAAATGTTGACTAACGAAAATAATGCAAACGAAATTTCGCAGTTTCATGAAAAAACGTTTCAAGATTTTGCAGAAATAAAAATTGTTTTAAAAAGTAAAATTAAATCGTTTGAAACCGAATGTAAAAGTATCGCCCAAGCAAAATTAGAGTCGATGAATGGAAATTGCAACCCAAAATCTTTTTATTCAAGTTACGTTCCTAAATTTTTAGATAAAATTATAAGTGGAAAGTTTGAAAAAAACACAACGGTTTTAAAATATTTAGAAGAACCCGAAAAAAGATATTCAAAAGCAGTTCCGCAAGACGACAAAAATTTTATTGATGCAAATGCATTAGATTTTTTAAAAGGGATTGATCAAATAAATCATAGCGTTAATAAAATTGCATTTTATAATGCTTTTCTGCAAAATATAAACCCACTTTCGTTATTAAATACGATTAATATAGAGTTTAAAAAAATTCAGGAAGAGCAAAATATACTTTCTATTTCTGATTTTAATAAAATTATTTTTAATGAAATTCAAAACCAACCGGCTCCTTTTATATATGAACGATTAGGCGAAAAATACAAACATTTTTTTATAGATGAATTTCAGGACACTTCTATAATGCAATGGAAAAATTTAATTCCGTTAATAGATAATTCGTTGTCAAGCGAAGAAAACGGAGTACAAGGCACATTAATGCTAGTTGGCGATCCAAAACAATCTATTTATCGTTGGCGTGGAGGAAAAGCAGAGCAATTTATTCAATTAAGCAAAGAAGATAATCCGTATAATGTAGATCAAAATCCGTTTTCTAATAAAGATAAAGAAGTCTTTAGATTAGAACGCAATTATCGTAGCTATAGCGAAGTAATTTCTTTTAATAATGCATTTTTTCAAGGACTTTCTAATAAATTTGAAAATCTAGACTACCAAGATTTATATTTAAACCACAGCCACCAAGAGACAAATGATAAAAAAGGGGGTTATGTAAATATTTCATTTATTGAAGTTCCAAATGAAGAGGAAGAGGATTTTTCATTTGGTTTTGATGCGGAAGACGGTGTTTATTCTGCAAAAACGAAATATTATTTAAGTAAAACATTAGAAACCATTCAAAAGGTTGTTGCAGAAGGATTTAACTATAAGGATATTGTTTTACTTACCCGAAAAAAAGTCGATGGCGTTGCTTTAGCAAATTTTTTAACCGAACAATCTATTCCTATTTTATCTTCTGAAACGTTGTTAATTCAAAACGCAACGGAAGTTAAATTAATTATAAATGTGCTGCAATACTTAAAAAGCAATAAAGACCAAGAGGCTAAAGCTCGATTCCTTTATTTCATAGCAAAATACAAACAATCAGAACTTCCAGTACACGATTTTATTATAGCAACTAAAGACTTAAAAGAAAAAGAATTGGAGCTATTTTTAAATGCTGTTTCTATAGCAATTTCTTTTAAAGATTGTAGAAAAAAATCCTTGTATGAAGTTGTAGAAATAATTGTGAGTACTTTCATAAAAGAGAAAGCAAATACATCTTACGTTCAATATTTTCTAGACTTGGTTTTAGAAAGAGATACTAAAACACAAGCAAGTATTAGTGATTTTTTAGAATATTGGGAAAAAACAGGTTTCAAAAAAAGTATTCCATCACCAAAAGGGAACGATGCGGTTCGTATAATGACCATTCACTCTTCTAAAGGATTAGAGTTTCCAGTTGTCATTTATCCATTTGCAGAAGAAAGTTTTACTGCGCCAAAACGAAATAAACTTTGGGTTGATTTTGATGAAGAGGAGCAAATAAATTTCCCTAAAGCATTAGTAAACACTAAAAAAGAAGTAGCTGAATATGGAGAAAATGCTAAAGAAGTCTATGCGGTTAAAAGTCAAGAAGAAGTTTTAGATAATATCAATGTTTTGTATGTTGCATTGACTAGAGCAGAAGAACAATTATATATAATTTCAAATCATTTACGAACAAAAACAGGTTTGCCAGATAATTTATCTTCCTATTTTATCGAATTTTTGCAAGATAAAGGTGTTTATGACGAGTTAAAATTATCGTATGATTTTGGAAGTTCTCAAAAAATTTCTGCTAAAAGCGAATTGCAAGAAGAACAAAAAACAATTCAATTAGTTTTAGAACGATTGGATGCCAAAGTAATAAAAATTGCCCAACGAGAATCTTTAATGTGGAATACCGAGCAACAAAAGGCTATTGAGTTTGGAAATATTTTGCACGAAATAATGTCTTTCATTTTTTCAAAAGAAGATGTTGAGGTTGCAATTTTAAAAGCAATAGGCAACGGTTTAATTACAGCATCTCAAAAAGATTTTTTCCAAGATAAAATTACACAAATAATAAAAAACAAGGAGCTTGAATGTTTCTTTGATGGGATTGGGATAGTCTATAATGAAGAAACCATTTTAAAAAACAGTTTTGGAAATAGTAAACCAGATAGAGTTGTTGTAAAGGGAAAAGAGGCTTATTTGTTAGATTATAAAACCGGCGATAAAAAAGATGTTTATAAAAAACAAATAAAAGAATATGCTTTGGCACTTCAAGAAATGAATTTGAATGTTGTAAAAAAAGCACTAGTTTATATTGGAGAAAAAATAGAAATTGTACTTTTGTAATTCAATTCAGAAAATTTAGATAAAACATAATCAAATCAACATTTAAAAATGTACGGTAAAATACAAAAACACTTACAAAACGAGCTAAACAGCATTCAAGAAAATGGTCTGTTTAAGAAAGAAAGAATTATTACGTCTGCCCAAGGTGCAGAAATTAAAGTTTCCACTGGCGAAACTGTTTTAAATTTTTGTTCAAACAATTATTTAGGACTTTCTTCCCATCCTGAAGTGGTTCAGGCAGCAAAAGATGCTTTAGATTCTCATGGATTTGGAATGTCTTCGGTTCGTTTTATTTGCGGAACACAGGATATTCATAAAGAATTAGAAAAAGAAATAGCAGAATTTTATGGCACAGAAGACACAATTCTTTATGCTGCAGCTTTTGATGCTAACGGAGGAGTTTTCGAACCATTACTTGGGGAAGAGGATTGTATAATATCAGATAGTTTAAACCATGCTTCTATTATTGATGGTGTTCGTTTGTGTAAAGCAGGACGTTACCGTTACCAAAATAATGACATGGCAGATTTAGAGCAGCAGTTAATTAAAGCAACTGAAGCTGGCCATAGATTTAAGTTAATTGTAACCGATGGTGTTTTCTCAATGGACGGATCACTTTCGCCTTTAGATAAAATTTGCGATTTAGCAGATAAATATGATGCTTTAGTAATGGTAGATGAATGTCATGCTGCCGGATTTATTGGCGCAACAGGTAAAGGAACATTAGAAGCAAAAGGAGTGATGGGTCGCGTGGACATTATAACAGGAACTCTTGGAAAAGCTTTAGGTGGAGCAATGGGAGGTTATACAACTGCAAAAAAGGAAGTAATTGAAATTTTACGCCAACGTTCTCGTCCGTATTTGTTTTCAAACTCTTTAGCGCCTTCAATTGTTGGAGCTTCTTTAAAAGTTTTTGAATTATTAAAAAAAGATACCTCTTTAAGAGATAAGTTAGAATGGAATACAAATTATTTTAAAGACGGAATGAAAAAAGCTGGATTTGATATAATTGATGGCGAATCAGCAATTGTTCCTGTAATGCTTTATGATGCAAAGCTTTCACAGCAAATGTCAGAAGAGCTTCTAAAAAAAGGAATATATGTTATTGGATTCTTTTTCCCTGTTGTTCCAAAAGACAAAGCTAGGATTAGAGTACAGTTGTCTGCGGCGCATACGCGAGTGCAATTAGACACTGCAATAAATGCTTTTATTGAAGTGGGAAAAAGCTTAAATGTAATCTAAATAGTAAAAATGCGTTTTTTTTTTAACAAAATTTTTTGTAATAAAAAAAAAATGCTATTTTTGCTATCATTATAACGTATTGTAATTAAATATATAAGTATGAAACATCTAAACAAATTATTTATTGCTGCATTAATGTTTGCTGGAGTAACTTCACAAGCGCAAGACAGTAACAACCAATGGGCAGTGTCTTTTGGTGCAAATGCAGTAGACACTAAAATTAGTGCTGTAGGAAACGATAGTCCAAAATTTATTCAATTGTCAAACGCAGAAGAAAACTGGAACTTTTTGCCTTCTGTAACTTATTTAAGTGTGTCCAAATACGTTGGTGACGGTTTTTCTTTTGGATTAACAGGATCTGTAAACAAAATAGATAAATGGGTTACTAGAGATACTAATACTTTAGCTACTGATTTAATAACAAATCCTGGTGATTTAAGTTATTATGGTATTGATGGTATGATTAAATATAGTTTCTTGGAAATGATAGGTACTAAATGGTTTGATCCTTCTTTACAAGTTGGTGGAGGTTATACTTTCCTTGGAGATGCTTCTGCAGGTACAGTAAATGGTGGTTTAGGTTTAACTTTTTGGTTGTCTGAGCAAGTTGGTTTACAATTACAGTCTACTTACAAGCACTCATTTGACGATACAAGAGTTTCTGATTTTGACGTTCCTACTCACATGCAACATTTCGCTGGTATTACTTTCAAATTTGGAGGTAAAGATACTGACGGAGATGGTGTTTATGACAAAGAAGATGCTTGTCCAGAAATTCCTGGTTTAAAAGAATTTATGGGTTGTCCGGATACAGATGGAGATAAAATCGCTGATAAAGATGATTCTTGTCCAGAAGTTGCTGGTTTAGTTGAATTTAACGGATGTCCTGACACTGACGGTGATGGTATCGTTGATGAAGAAGATGCTTGTCCAAATGATAAAGGTACTAAAATGATGAAAGGTTGTCCAGATGCTGACGGCGATGGAGTAGCGGATAAAGATGATAAATGTCCAGAAGTAAAAGGAGATAAAGCTAACGCTGGTTGTCCTTGGCCTGATACAGATGGAGATGGAGTAGCTGATAAAGATGACAAATGTCCTACAGTTGTTGGGACAATTGCTAACAACGGATGTCCTGAGGTATCTGATGAGGCTATCAGTAAATTAAATAACTATGCTAAAACTATCTTGTTTAATTCAGGAAAATCTTCTTCCCAAGAACAAACAATGCCAGTTTTAACTGCTATCACTGGAATATTAAAAGAATATCCAAGTGCAAACTTCATGATTGAGGGACATACTGACAGCCAAGGTGCAGATTCAGTTAATCAAAAATTATCTGAAGATAGAGCTGGTGCTGTTAAAACTTATTTAGTTGAAAACGGAATCGATGCTTCTAGATTAACATCTGTAGGTTATGGTGAAACTAAACCAATGGATTCAAACAAAACTTCAAAAGGAAGAACTAACAATAGAAGAGTTGAAGTTAAATTAGTAAAATAATTTTCTTTTTCAAAAATAATAAATAGAAAACGCCCTGTTAATTCAGGGCGTTTTTTTATTTTTATAGAATGAAAGAAAATAGTTTTTTAGATAAATTAGCGAGTCAAATAATTAAGGACTTTGAGCACAATCTTAGTGACGTAATAATTGTTTTACCAAATAAAAGAGCCAAAGTTTTTTTATTGGAAAGTTTAAAAAAGAACATTTCCTCTACCGTTTTTGCGCCGCAAATTATTAGTATTGAAGATCTTATTCAGGAAATTGCTGCAATTAGAGCTATTGATCCTATAGAGGTGTTGTTTGAGTTTCATGAAGTGTATTTACACAGCACACCTAAACAAGAACAACAAACTTTTGACGTGTTTTCAAATTGGGCAAAGACACTTTTACAGGATTTTAATGAAATAGATCGTTATCTTTTAGATCCAAAGCACGTTTTTTCATATTTAAAAGATATTGAAGCGTTAAAAAGATGGGACTTGGAAGCTTCACAAACTACTACACTTATTGATAATCATTTAGCATTTTGGAAAAAAATACCGCTGTATTATGAATCATTTTATAAATACCTATTAGAAAAAAAATGTGGATATCAGGGTTTAATTTATAGAGAAGCGGTTAAAAAAACGGCTATTTACGCTAAATCAATTGGTAATAAAAAAATTGTTTTTGCTGGATTTAATGCGTTAAATCAATCCGAGGAAAAAATTATGCAATACTTATTAGCTGCTAATCAAGCAAAAGTATATTGGGATATTGATGATGTGTTTCTAAACGACACTTTTCATGATGCAGGTTTATTTATTCGAAAGTTTAAAAAAGAGTGGAAAGAATATTCGAGTCAACCTTTTGAATGGATAACAGATTGTTTTCAAGAAGAGAAAAATATTCAAATAATTGGTACACCAAAATCTGTTGGGCAAGCTAAAATTGCCGGTAAAATCATTGAAGAATTAGTAGCTAAAGATAAAAACATTAATAAAACAGCATTAGTTTTAGGAGACGAAAATTTACTTATTCCTGTTCTTTATGGATTGCCAAATACAATTGAAAGCTTAAATATAACTATGGGTTATGCTGGGAAGAATAATCCAGCACAAATTTTAATTACAAAATTATTTAAGCTACATACAAATGCTTTAAGTAGAAACGAAAAGGCTTATACGTTATATTATAAGGAAGTTTTAGAAGTTTTAAATCATCCTTTAGTAGAATCTTATTTAGGCGTTTCAGAATTAGTAGCAACAATCCATAATAATAATTTTACATTTTTTTCTCAGGATACATTAATCCGTTTGTATAAAGAAAAATATCCTGATACAATTAATCCATTTTTCGATTTACTATTTTCAAGATGGTCGTCTGACTGCAACTTTGTTTTACACCAGTTAACATCTGTTTTGCTTACCATTAAAGATTCATTAAGTAACGATGTGGAGGAAGAGAAGGTTTCAAAGGCTTTTGTTTATTCCATTTTTAAAGTGTTAAATAAATTGATTTCTTATAATGAAGTATATAGTAAAATAGATAGTTTAGAAACTTTACAGACCATCTATAAGCAAATATTAGACTTAGCAGAAGTCTCTTTTGAAGGTGCGCCTTTATCTGGATTGCAAATTATGGGTGTTTTAGAAAGCCGCGTTTTAGATTTTGAAAATGTTATCATAACTTCTGTTAATGAAGGAAAATTTCCATCTGGTAAAGCACAAAATTCATTTATTCCATATGATGTAAAGAGAGAATTAGGTTTGCCAACATACAAAGAAAAAGATGCTATATATAGTTATCATTTTTATCATTTATTATTACGTGCAAAAAATATTTATTTACTGTATAATACAGATAATGATGGAATTGATGCAGGAGAAAAAAGTAGATTCATCACACAATTAGAAATAGAAAAGCAGCCAAAACATACTTTAAGTCATGAAATTTATAATGCTGTTTTGCCAAAAACAGCTTACGAAATTATGGAAATTGTTAAAACCCCAAAAACATTAGATCGTTTAAAAGAAATAGCTACTATAAAAGGATTTTCGCCTTCTTCACTTACAAGCTATATTCGAAACCCAATGCAGTTTTATTTCCAAAGAGTTTTACGCATCAATGAAGCGGAGGAAGTAGAGGAAAGTATTGCGGTAAATACTTTGGGTACTATTATTCATGAAGTTCTTGAAGAGCTTTATTCACCTTTTGTAAATATTTATTTAGCAGAACACCATATTGAAGAAATGGTTTCAAGAATCGAAGAATCTACTTTAAAGCAATTTAAAATTATTTATAAGGAAGGTGAAATTAAAAAAGGTAAAAATTTATTAGCATTTGAAGTAGCAAAAAGGAATATTTATAATTTCTTAATGACTGAAAAAAAGGCAATTATAGAAGGCAACGCTATTAAAGTTTTATTCTTGGAAGCTTCGTTAGAATTTATTTTGGAAGATGAATTATTGCCTTATCCTATAAAAATTGCTGGTAAAGTGGATAGAATTGAAGAACGAAATAACACTATTCGCATAATTGACTATAAGACAGGAAAAGTGTTGGCAAACACGCTTAAAATCAATAATTTTGAGGGTTTAACTGCAGATTTAAAAAATGAAAAAGTTATTCAATTACTTTGCTATGCTTTGATGTTTCAGAATAATGAAATATTAGAAAGTAAAAGCTTTGAGGCCGGAATTATTTCGTTTAAGAGCATGAAAGAAGGTTTTATGGCTTTTGGTCTGGGCAAAGGAAAAAATAGCGTAACAGAAATTACTCCCGAAACGATTGTGTCTTTTAAAAAGGAACTATTCCATTTGATTTTAGAAATTTTAGACAAGGAAATACCGTTTAAAGAAAAAATTTAAATTAATTTTAAGTGTTAAATTGTCCACATAAAAGCAGACTTATTAATTTGCATATTTATGCATTGGAGTATTAAATAGTTACTAAATTGAGAGAGAAGAATAACAAAGGGTATAGTATTATACAAATCAAACAAAAGCTAGAGTTTTACTGTGCTTACCAAGAACGTTGTTACAAAGAAGTGGAAGAGAAATTACATTCTTTTTTTTTGATTCCTGCAGCAAAAGAAGAAATATTAATTTATCTAATTGAAAATAATTTTATTAACGAAGAACGTTTTGCATGTAGTTTTACTCGTGGAAAACATAATTATAAAAACTGGGGAAGAAATAGAATTAAAAACGAATTGAAGTTTAAGAATATTTCCAATAAAATAATAGAAATTGGACTTAAAGAGATTGATGACAACTTGTATTTTGAAAAATTTAATGCTCTTGCAGAAAAACATTGGGAATCCATAAAAGAAAAAAAAGGGCCAAAAAAAAATAAAAAATTTGTAGATTATTTTTTGAGAAAAGGTTTTGAAACTAGTTTGATTTATGAAAAATTGAGGGAATTAGATAAGTAGGTTTTTACACAGAGATTAAATGAGTTTTTTCTACTTTGCTTATGCTAAAAAGAGGTTCACAGCGCAATTTTAATTATTTCTGGAACACATATTAAACGCAGGCTAGTCAATCTGAATTTATTTACTTCGTCAGTTCGCTGTAGCTCGAGTCAGATTCTTTTTATTCCCAAAATAATTTTTGAAATATTTTATGAATTTTAAATTTGAATAAAGATTAGATTGCTTCATATCTTGCAATGACTATCTTTGCCAAAAAAGAATCTAATGTTAGAAGATAAAAATAATAAAAAAACCAGCTTGTCTGAATTAGGAGAATTTGGTTTAATAGAACATTTAACTAAACATTTCAAAATTAACCAAGAATCTACAATTACGAGTATTGGCGATGATGCTGCTGTTTTAGATTTTAAAGATAAAAAAGTAGTAGTTTCAACAGATTTATTAGTAGAAGGTGTGCATTTTGATTTAAGTTACATGCCTTTAAAACATTTAGGTTATAAGGCTGTTGTTGCTAACTTGTCTGATATTTATGCAATGAATGCAACTGCAACGCAAATAACGGTTTCTATTGCTGTTTCTAATCGTTTTCCGCTAGAAGCTTTAGAAGAATTATTTGACGGAATTACACTTGCTTCTCAAATATATAATGTAGACGTAATAGGTGGCGACACTACTTCTTCTCAAAAAGGTTTAATTATTAGCATCACTGCAATAGGCGAAGTAAATTTAAACGATGTAGTTTATAGAAACGGAGCAAAACCTACCGATTTATTAGTTGTTACGGGCGATATAGGTTCGGCATATATGGGATTACAGGTTTTAGAACGTGAAAAGCAAGTTTTTCAGGTGAACCCAAATAGCCAACCAGATTTAGATCCTTATACGTATTTAATTGAACGCCAATTAAAGCCAGAAGCTAGAAAAGATATTAAAGAAATATTTGCAAGTTTAGAATTGCAACCAACTTCTATGATTGATATTTCAGATGGTTTATCTTCTGAAGTCTTACACCTTTGTAAGCAATCTAATGTAGGATGTAATTTATATGAAGAAAAAATTCCGGTAGACCCACAATTAATAAATGTTTGCGAAGAGTTCAACATTGATATTACTACAATAGCATTAAGCGGGGGCGAAGATTATGAATTGTTATTCACAATTAAAATGGAAGATTACGATAAAATTAAAGCAAACCCTAACTTTACAGTTATTGGTCATATGACAGAAGAACGTGAAGGGAAACACTTAATTACAAGAGCAAATACTAAAATTGAATTAAAAGCGCGTGGCTGGAATGCTATGAAGGAATAATTTTTTTGTAAAAAAAATTATTACTATTTCTTTTTTACTAAATTTGATCAAATAAAATATCGAAAATATGAAAAAAATTATTTGTTTATGTTTGCTGTTGCTAACGAGCCTTAGTTTTGCTCAAGAGTCTGAAGAGCCGGTTTCTTTTAATAAAAATGAAATCAAAGGAAATGCTTTGTTTTTGGTTTTAGGAAGTTTTGATGTTTCTTATGAGCGAATTTTAAATGAAGAATCGGGCGTTGGAATTGCAGTTTCTATTCCATTTGACGAATATAATTGGGACATTAATTATGCAATTACCGGATATTATCGGTATTATTTTGGTAAAAAACCTGCTGCTGGTTTTTTTGGAGAAGCCTTTGGAATGTTAAATAATGTAGACGATTATGTTTACTCAACTTCACAGAATAACTATAATTGGGAACAAAAAACCTTAACAGATTTTGCTTTAGGTATTGGAGTTGGAGGAAAATGGGTTACAAAAAAAGGATTATTATTAGAAATTAATGCAGGTGTTGGTCGCAATTTATTTAATAACCAATATGATGATAGAGATTATGCATTAATTGCAAGAGCAGGAGTTACGGTTGGTTATAGATTTTAAATAGATAAATAAATCCCGAATTTTAGAAATTCGGGATTTATTATTTAAATTATTTTTTTTAAAAAGCGTAATAAAATAGTAGTAAGTTCGTCTCTGTTTTCAATATGACTCATGTGTCCGTCATTAAAAGTAACCAATTCCACTTCTGAGTTGTCTATTTGGTCTTTGTTTTCTTCATAATTTAAAACAGGATCTTTTTTGCCTAAAATTAGTAATTTGGCATAAGGAGTTAAATGCAATAAAACTTCTCTATCATTACGCACTTTCATGCCTTCTTGCGCTGCAATAATTCCTTGCAAAGGTGTTTTTAAAGCTTCCAGTTTTACAACTTCAATTTCTTCTCTTAGCCTTTCTCTATTATCTTCACTAAATAAATTAGCAATTGCCATACGAATAGCATTAAAGTAACTTTTCTTAACTGCTAAAATTGCTCTATCTCTGTTAGCTTTTCGTTCCTCACTATCTGCTCTTGAAGTAGAGTTTAATAAAACCAAACCTTTCATCCTGTCTGGATATAATTCGGCGAAAGCCAATGCAACATAGCCGCCCATAGAATGCCCAACTAAAACTACTTTTCGCAATTTTAATTTGTGCAACACATCATAAATAGCATCGGCCATGTCTTCCATAGTATGCACATAACCCAAACAATCTGTTGCACCGTGACCCAATAAATCGATGCAAATAACACGATTTTTTTTAGCCAATTCAGGTACATGCGCATGCCACATGGTAGAGTTTTCTAGAAAACCGTGCAAAAGCACAATTGCAGTTCCTTTTCCAGTATCGGAATACGCTATTTTGGTGTTTTTGTAAAAAGTGTGTTTCAATTGCTTGTTGATAAGTTGGTCGTGCAAAATTAAGATTTAACTGCAAAGCGCACAAGGATTTTCCACAAAGTTCACAAAGATTAAATAACACACAATCTTGTTCTTTCGACGAAATAGAAAACCCATTACTGAGATTCTTCTATCGTCAAAAAGTAAATTTAAGAATTAAAAATTCCTCACAACCTTTTCATTCCATAGGAATTTAAAATATAGAATCTAAAATATAGAATCTGAAATAACTTCAGCTTGACAATATGATGCATAAAAAAACGGCTCACTTTCGTAAACCGTCTTTCTTCTTTTATCTTGTTTCTTTCTTCTAAACTAAGAATTCATTATCGATTCTATTTCATCAATTTCAATAGGAATATTGCGCATTAAGTTAAAAGGCTCGCCATTTGCTTGAATAACAACATCGTCTTCTAAACGAATACCAAAACCTTCTTTTGGAATATAAATTCCTGGTTCTACAGTAAATACCATGTTGGCTTGCATTGGTTCGTATAATAAGCCATAATCGTGCGTGTCTAACCCCATGTGGTGCGAAGTTCCGTGCATGAAATATTTTTTATACGCTGGCCAATCTACGTTTTCATTTTGTACATCGGCTTTGTCTAATAAACCTAAACCTAATAATTCTGAAGTCATTATTTTACCAACTTCAAGATGGTATTGTTTCCAAAGTGTTCCTGGAGTTAACATTTTTGTAGCTTCATTTTTAACACGTAAAACAGCATTATAAACGTCCGCTTGACGGTCTGAAAATTTTCCCGAAACAGGAACCATTCTGCTCATATCACTAGAATAGTTTGCATATTCTGCACCTACATCTAGTAAAATTAAATCGCCAGCATGACATTGTTGGTTATTTTCAATATAATGCAATACGTTAGCATTTTTTCCAGAAGCAATAATGGGAGTATAAGCAAATCCTTTAGAACGGTTTCTTAAAAATTCGTGTGCAAATTCGGCTTCAATTTCATATTCCATTACATTTGGTTTTACAAAATTTAAAATTCTGCGGTAACCTTTTTCAGTAATATCACATGCTTGTTGCATTAAATCTAATTCTTCACTTTCTTTAACCGAGCGAATACGTTGTAAAATAGGGTTCGATTTTTCTACTTTATGTGCAGGATAATCGTTTTTCCATTTTTTTATAAAACGAGCTTCACGCGTTTCTGTTTCAACAGAAGCTCTATAATGTTCGTTAGTATTAATGTACATTGTATCTGCATAGGACATTAATTCTTTCAACGTTTTATCAAAATCTTGTAACCAAATGACATTTTTAACTCCAGAAACTTCAAGTGCACGCTCTTTAGTTAGTTTTTCACCTTCCCAAACTGCAATATGTTCATTTGTTTCTTTTAAAAATAAAATTTCTCTTTGGTTTTCATAAGGAGCACTTGGAAAAAGTACCAAAATACTTTCTTCTTGATCCACACCACTTAAGTAATAAATATCTCTATGTTGCGCAAATGGCAAAGTGCTATCTGCTGAGACAGGGTAAACATCGTTAGAATTAAAAATAGCAATTCCGTTTGGTTTCATTGCTGAAGCAAATTTTTTGCGATTTTTTATAAACAAATCTCTGTCTATTTGATGGTATTTCATTTTTTAAGTAATTTTTTCCAAAATTAAAGAATTATTATGGGAGTTAGGTAGACAAATTAGCTTATTTTTTGAATCGAGAGTTTTGTTGTAATTAAAATTCAGAAAATAAATGCATCTATGAAAAGCGATAGTAGCTTAAGAAATTTTTTTTTGTATGTTTTTTCAATTTTAATTTACCCCATTAGTTAAAAATAGAAACTTTAAGTACATATGTTGTTAATTGGTCTCTAAAATTTTGAGAAGGCACAATTATTCTTTAATTTTCCAATAAAATTTTCCCACATGAAGAAATTAATTTTACTTTTTTTGCTTCTTTCATCTGTTGTTTTTGCGCAAGACAATTTGTTTACAAAAGTTGGTTTTCAAAATATTGGACCAACAATTATGAGTGGTCGAATTGTGGATTTAGCAGTTAATCCAGAAAACCCAATAGAATTTTATGCTGCTTATGCATCTGGCGGTCTTTGGTATACCAATAATAACGGAAATAGTTTTATTCCCGTTATGGATACTGCACTAACTTTAAACTGCGGCTCTGTTACTGTAGATTGGAATTCTGGAACAATCTGGATAGGAACCGGCGAAGTAAATGCTTCTCGTTCTTCTTATGCTGGAATTGGAATTTTAAAATCGTTAGATAAAGGTAAAACCTGGGAAAATTTAGGTTTGCCTGAAAGTCAGCATATTAGTAGAATTTTGGTTAATCCAAAAAACATAAATGAAATTACGGTTGGAGTTGCAGGAAATTTATATTCTGAAAACCAAGAAAGAGGAATTTATAAAACGCTCGATGGCGGAAAAACATGGAAACAAACGCTTTTTGTAAATGATGCAACAGGAATTATAGATGTTGTGGTAAGTCCAAATAATTTTAACATACAATATGCATCTGCTTGGCAAAAAGACAGAAAAGCTTGGAATTTTAAAGGAAATGGGAAAGCTTCGGGTATTTATAAAAGTATGGATGCTGGAAATTCCTGGAATTTAGTTTCTACTCAATTAAGTGGTTTTCCTGCAAATGAAGGTGTTGGTCGTATTGGACTTTTTGCTTTAGGTAATGATGTTGTTTATGCAGTTTTGGATAATCAAAATAAACGGCCAGATTCTAAAACGGAAAAACAAAAAGAGGTAAACGCAGCTCTTTTTGAAACGGAAGTAATAGGGTGCGAATTATATAAATCTTTAGATGGCGGGAAATCATGGAAAAAAACGCATGAAAATTATTTGGACGATTTATATTATAGTTACGGTTATTATTTTGGAAATATCGCTGTCGATTTAAAAGAGGAAAATCGAATTTATCTTGGTGGAGTTCCGTTAGTTTTTTCAGAAGATGGTGGCAAAACATTTAAGTCTATTAGTAAAGAAAATGTGCATTCAGATCACCATGTAACCTGGATAAACCCAAAAAATTCAAATCATATTATAAATGGTAATGATGGCGGCGTAAATATTTCTTATGATAATGGGGCAAATTGGATAAAATGCAACAACCAAGCAGTTGGACAATTTTATGCTGTTCAAGTAGATAATAAGGAAAATTATAATGTTTATGGTGGTTTACAAGACAACGGTGTTTGGGTAGGGCCTAATAATTATATCCATGACGTTTCATGGCAACAAGATGGGAAATATCCTTATCAAAGTATTATGGGTGGCGATGGCATGCAAATTCAAGTGGATAATCGCAATGCAAATATAGTGTATACGGGTTTTCAATTTGGAAATTATTTTAGAATTGACAGGAGCACGGATAAATCGGAGGCAATATCGCCAAAATCTGCTAAAGACGAAAAACCGCTACGATTTAATTGGCAAACACCTATTTTATTGTCCTCGCATAACCAAGATATTTTATACATGGGTTCGCAATTTTTGCATAGATCTATGGATCAGGCCAAAACATGGGAAAAAATTTCAGAAGATTTAACGAACGGTAAAGTAGAAGGAAATATTGCTTTTGGAACAATTACAACTATTGCAGAAAATATTTTCCAATTTGGCTTGTTATATGTTGGTTCAGACGATGGATTAATCCATGTTTCAAAAGATGGCGGTGTAACTTGGACTAAAATTTCAGACAATTTACCTCAAAATTTATGGGTTTCTAGAATTGTAGCTTCCCAGCATAAAAAAGGAAGTGTTTATGCAACTTTAAATGGTTATCGTAAGGACGATTTTACAAGTTATGTTTTTGTTTCAGACGATTATGGAACGTCATGGACAAGTATTTCAAAAGGTTTAACAAACGCAGTAAATGTAATAGTTGAAGACAATTCAAACGCAAATATTTTATATGTTGGTACAGATAACGGTTTGTTTATTTCAATAGATAATGGCGTAATTTGGCAAGATTTCTCTGCCGAAATGCCAAATGTTGCGGTGCACGATTTAAAAATTCAAGCTAAAGCCAAAGATTTAATAGTTGGAACGCACGGTCGTTCTATTTACAAAGTTAACTTAGATAAAATTCAGGCTCTAACCGAAGATATCTTAGCTAAAAATTTGCATTTATTTTCAATGGATAGAATCAAAAAAACAAAAAGTTGGGGAAACTCATGGAATTCTTGGTTAAATGCATACAAACCAAAAGCAATTATTTGGATGTACTCCAAACAAGAAAAAGAATTGGTTTTAAATATTGTAAATAGCAATAAGATTAATGTTCACTCTCAAAAAGTGCAACTTGAAAAAGGCTTGAACAAAATAGAATATAATTTATTAGTCGATGCAAAAACGGTAGAAAAAAGTGCTAAAAAAGATAAGAAAGCAGAAATTAAGACAATTAAAAAAGAGGAACGCTATTTGCCAATAGGCATTTATACTATTTCAGTAGAAAAAGAAGCGACAACTTTAGAAATATTTGAAGCAAAATAGCATGAAAAAATTAACAATAATACTTGTTGCGTTTATTTCCTATTATGGAATAGCGCAAGACAAGCAACCGTATCAGTTATTTGATAAAAATGGTAAAGAGACTAACTATCAAAAGTTGCTTGCTTCTTCTTTAAAAAACGATGTTGTGCTTTTTGGAGAATACCATGATAATTCTGTGGTGCATTGGTTACAATTAGAATTCACGAAAGATTTAGCCGAAAAAACCGACTTGGTTTTAGGTGCAGAAATGTTGGAAGCGGATAATCAAATGCAGTTAAATCAATATTTGGCAGGAGAAATTAACCAAAAAGCCTTAGACACTCTAGCTCGATTATGGAGTAATTATAAAACGGATTATAAGCCATTAGTTGATTTTGCCAAAGACAAAAAAATTAATTTTATTGCTACAAATATTCCAAGGCGTTACGCAAGTTTAGTTTTCAAGAAGGATTTAGAAGCTTTAGATTCGCTTTCTATAGAAGAGAAATTATGGATTGCACCTTTGCCAATAAAATTCGATGTTAATTTACCAGGTTATCAAGCCATGATGCAAATGCAAGGTGGCCATGCAGGCGATAAAATGCCAAAAGCACAAGCTATTAAAGATGCAACGATGGCTTGTTTCATTTATAAGAATAGCAAAGAAAATAGCGTTTTTGTACATTATAATGGAACGTATCATTCTGATAATTTTGAAGGAATCAATTGGTATTTAAAGAAATATAATCCTGGAATTAAAATTTTAACAATTGCAACTGTAGCACAAAAAGACATTTCAAAATTAGAACAAGAGCACTATAATAAAGCAGACTATATTCTCGTTATCGATGAAGACGTAACGAAAACATATTAATGGTATAAAAGTTGCTGTTATGTTAAGAGTTAAATAAGTAATATGAGAGTTAGATTATTTTTAATGCTATGCATAGCTGTTTTTTCTTTTTCTTGTTCAGATAAAGATAATGTTGCTATTGAACCGCAATTAATTATTAAATTTAAATTTAAATCTTCCCAAGAAAAAAGCAATAATCTTGGGGAAACTTCTGTAATTCCATCTGGTTTTGCAACGCAATCACCTGTTTTTAATACAATAAGCGCACATTATTTTGAATTAGCTTCAAATGCTTCTACGGCTATTGGTAACGGGATGGTTTTGTATAAAGCGCCGGAAACAATGGCTGGGGGGGATTTAGCAATAGATTTTAGTCATGCAAAAATTGTAGGAGAAGACGAGATTTTTTTATCTATTCCTTTGCGTCAAATTCCACAAGGAAATTATGAGTACGTTAGAATTTCTTTGTCTTATCAAAATCATGATATTGCAATAAGAAGCAATATGGAAGATTTTACAGGTACTTTTGAAAGTTTTGTAGGTTATAACACTTATATTAACACGCATTATATTGGTAATAATTCTTTTCCAGTAAACGGAAATAGATTGCAAGGATATTGGGCATTTGGACTAAATGGATTTCCATATGCAACTTCAGGACAAGCAGTTCCTACTGCTACTTCAGTTTCTAATTCATCAATTCCTTCTAGTTCTTACATTATATCGGGAAAATTTCAAAATAATTTAGTGATAACTAATCAAGAGAATAGAAATGTTTATCTCACACTCTCTTTATTTACTAATAATAGTTTTGAGTGGAAAGAAGTAACTTCTGATGGCAAATATGAACCTTCCATAGGCGAAAAGGTTGTGGATACTAGATTGAGAGGTTTTCAGCCTTCGTTTGTAAGATAATTTTCCATCTCGGATGTCGATTTCAATTCGCATTAAACGTTTTTTAAATTCATTATAAATTAGCTTCAAAAGGTTGTAGTTTATGCTAATATGGCGTATTTTTGTATCGTTTTAAACAAATTTAGTACAATCAAATAAAAATTATGGCAAAATCAGCACTTTTGAAGTCATCTATTGGTAAAAAATATTGGATGGCTCTTACAGGTTTATTCTTATGCTTGTTTTTGGCAGGGCATTTAGCGGGTAATCTTCAATTAATTTTCGGAACAGCCCTGCAGTTCAATGAATATGCTTTATTCATGACAACAAACCCAGCTGTAAAACTGCTTTCTTATCTAACTTACATTTCTATATTATTTCATGCAGTAGATGGGATATTATTAACAATTCAAAACAGAAAAGCTAGACCAATTGGTTATGCCAAAAACAATCCAGCAGCGAGCAGTAAATTTGCATCCCGAAACATGGCCGTTTTAGGCAGTTTAATTTTGGTTTTTATTGTGCTTCATATGAATAGTTTCTGGGCAAAAATGCACTTTGACGAAAACATGCCTTTGATGACAAAATCTATTGAGGTGCAGCCAGGTATTACTCAGGAGTATTATGTAGGTACTTCTTCAGGACAATATTTTCCTGTAGACCAAGTACAATTAGAAACTGAAAAAACAATAGAAGGACCAATGGCAAAACAACTTGTTATTAAAAACAGAACAGAGGTTTATAGTACCCAAGCAGATGTAAAAATGGCAGATTTATATAAAGATCTCCACAAAATAACTTTTGCTTTTTTCAGAGATGCTAAAACAGGTTTAATTGCTACAATAGGTTATGTTTTAGCAATGTTTGTTTTAAGTTTTCATTTGCTACATGGTTTTAGTAGTGCTTTTCAGTCGTTAGGGATAAACAATCCTAAGTACAACGCAGCAATCAAATTTTTAGGGAGTGCTTTTGCAATAGTAGTACCGTTACTTTTTGCAATTGTTCCATTATATATTCACTTTAGTAAATAATATTTATCCGAACAGATTATGGCTTTAGATTCTAAAATACCAAACGGTCCAATTTCAGATAAATGGACAGATTATAAAAACCACATTAACTTAGTGAACCCTGCTAACAAACGTAATATTGATATTATCGTTGTTGGAACTGGTTTAGCAGGTGGTTCTGCTGCTGCAACTCTTGCAGAATTAGGTTATAACGTAAAAGCATTTTGTTTCCAAGATTCTCCTCGTCGCGCGCACTCTATTGCTGCACAAGGAGGTATCAATGCTGCAAAAAACTACCAAGGAGACGGAGATTCAACTTTTAGATTGTTTTATGACACTGTAAAAGGAGGTGATTATCGTTCTCGTGAAGCAAACGTTCATCGTTTAGCGGAAGTTTCTACTAATATTATCGACCAATGTGTGGCACAAGGCGTTCCTTTTGCACGTGATTATGGTGGATTATTAGATAACCGTTCTTTCGGTGGTGTATTGGTTTCAAGAACTTTCTATGCTAAAGGGCAAACGGGACAACAATTGTTATTAGGAGCTTATTCTGCGATGAACCGTCAGATAGGTCGTGGTAAGATAGAAATGTTTAACCGTCATGAAATGTTAGACATTGTAAAAGTAGACGGAAAAGCAAGAGGAATTATTGCACGTAACTTAGTTACAGGAGAAATTGAAAGACATTCTGCACATGCTGTAGTTATTGCTTCTGGAGGTTATGGAAATGTATTCTTTTTATCTACAAATGCAATGGGTAGTAATGTTACTGCTGCATGGAAAATTCACAAAAAAGGAGCATTTTTTGCTAATCCTTGTTTTACACAAATTCACCCTACGTGTATCCCTGTTTCTGGAGACCACCAGTCTAAATTAACGCTAATGTCTGAATCTTTACGTAATGATGGACGTATTTGGGTTCCTGCAAAATTAGAAGATGCACAAGCTATTCGTGAAGGAAAATTAAAACCAACACAATTAGCAGAAATAGATAGAGATTACTTTCTGGAAAGAAGGTATCCTTCATTTGGTAACTTAGTACCTCGTGACGTAGCTTCCCGTGCCGCAAAAGAGCGTTCTGATGCAGGTTTTGGAGTAAATAAAACAGGGGAAGCAGTTTATTTAGATTTTGCTGCTGCTATTGAACGTTATGGAAAAGAACAAGCTAAAATTAAGCATTTAGATGAAAATGATGCAGCTTTAGTGAAGAAATTAGGCACAGAAGTAGTTGCTAATAAATATGGAAATTTATTCCAAATGTATGAGAAAATTGTGGATGAAAATCCATATGAAACTCCAATGATGATTTATCCAGCTGTGCATTACACAATGGGTGGAACTTGGGTTGATTATAATTTACAAACTACAATTCCTGGTTGTTTCTCAATTGGAGAATCTAATTTTTCTGATCACGGTGCAAATAGACTAGGAGCATCTGCCTTAATGCAAGGTTTAGCAGATGGTTATTTCGTTTTACCATACACAATTGGAGATTATTTATCTGCGGATATTCGTACTGGAAAAATTCCAACGGATTCTCCAGAGTTTGATGAAGCAGAAAAGAATGTGAAGGGACAAATTGAAGCTTTACTTAGTACTAATGGTACAAAACCTGTAGATTATTTCCACAAACGTTTAGGGAAAATCATGTGGGATAAAGTAGGAATGGCTAGAAGTGAGCAAGGTTTAAAAGAAGCGCAAGCTGAAATTGCTGAAATTAGAGAAGAATTTTATAAAGAGGTTCTTATTCCTGGAACTGCTGACAGTTTTAATCCTGAATTAGCAAAAGCTCTCCGTGTAGCTGATTTCTTAGAATTAGGCGAACTTTTTGCTAAAGATGCTTTACATAGAAATGAATCTTGTGGTGGTCATTTCCGTGAAGAATACCAAACAGAAGACGGGGAAGCATTACGTGATGATGTAAATTTTGCTTATGTTGCTGCATGGGAATACAAAGGAAAACCAAGTGACGCAGTTTTACATAAAGAAGAATTGAACTTTGAAAATGTTAAATTAGTTCAAAGAAGTTATAAATAAAATATAGTCAAAAGTTAAAAGTTAAAAGTCTCAAATCGAAGACTTGCGACCTAAGACTTTCAGACTTTTAAACTTAAAAGAGATGAAACTTACACTAAAAATATGGCGTCAATCAAACGCTCAAGATAAAGGAAAATTAGTCGACTATAAAGTTGATAATATTTCTCCAGATATGTCTTTCCTTGATATGTTAGACGTGTTAAACGATCAATTAATTAGAAAAGGAGAAGATGCAGTTGCTTTTGATCACGATTGTCGTGAAGGTATTTGCGGTATGTGTTCTTTGTATATTAACGGAGAAGCACACGGTCCAGATAGACGCGTAACAACTTGTCAGTTACACATGCGAATGTTTAAAGATGGAGATACAATTTATATTGAGCCATTTAGAGCAAAAGCATTTCCTGTTATTAAAGATTTAGTAGTAGATAGAAGTGCATTTGATAGAATTCAACATGCAGGAGGATTCATTTCTGTAAATACTTCTGGAAACACGCAAGACGCAAATAATATTCCTGTTCCTAAACACGATGCAGACAGAGCTTTTGATGCTGCAACATGTATAGGTTGTGGTGCTTGTGTTGCGAGTTGTAAAAACTCTTCAGCAATGTTGTTTGTTTCGGCAAAAGTTTCTCAGTTTGCTTTATTACCACAAGGTAAAATTGAAGCAGCAGACCGTGTAATGAACATGGTTAGTCAAATGGACGAAGAAGGTTTTGGAAACTGTACAAATACAGGAGCTTGTGAAGTTGAATGTCCTAAAGGAATTTCTCTTGAAAATATTGCTCGCATGAATAGAGAATATTTAAAAGCGAGTATCATTTAATATTTTTAAAACAAATACTTACTAAAAACGTCCTGTATATGCAGGACGTTTTTTATTTTTATGAAATGAAAATAGCAATTATACAAACCAATTTAATTTGGGAAAACCCAAAAGCTAATCGAGACCAATTTGAACAAATAATAAATACAATTACGCAGCATATAGATTTAATTGTGTTGCCGGAAATGTTTACTACTGGTTTTACCATGTTTCCAAATAATTTAGCGGAAACAATGCAAGGCGAAACAGTCAATTGGATGCTCAATCTTGCAACAGATAAAAATCTTGCAATTTGTGGAAGTATTATTATCGAAGAAAATGCACAGTATTACAATCGTTTTGTCTTTACACATCCAAACGGAAAAATAGAAACGTACGATAAAAGACATTTATTTTCTTTAGCTGGAGAACACAAGCAATATACGCAAGGAACCGAAAAAGTAATTATTGCATATAAAGATTGGAAAATTTGTCCGCAAATATGTTACGACTTGCGTTTTCCGGTTTTTAGTAGAAATGTTGAGGAATATGATTTGCTAATTTATGTTGCTAATTGGCCAAAGCCAAGAATGTTTGCTTGGAACGCATTGTTAAGAGCAAGAGCGATAGAAAACATGAGTTTTGTTATTGGTGTTAATAGAATTGGTTTTGATGGAAACACGCACGAATATGTAGGACATTCCCAAATTTTAGATGAATTGGGAAGTACTATTGAAGACGCTAATGAAGGTGATGGTGTTTTTATAACTTTTTTAGATAAAGAAAAAATGCTTCAAACTAGAAAAAGTCTGAACTTCTTAAATGATAAAGATATTTTTGAAATTGAACTATAAATTAATTTTTTAAAATATATTCTTGCTCCACATCCCAATTTGCTCTTACATCGATTGTTTTAGGATAGTATTGGACTTGTTCTGCTTGCCGTTTTTCCAAGTAACTTCCCGTGTCCCAAATGCTGTTTTTATTATCATCATAAATAACGCGTAAAGAATAAATATTTGGTTCAATAGCTTCAAATAAAATAGGTAAATCTGCAGTAACTATTGTAGTTGCAGCTACATCTCCATTTATAGTTATTACTTCTAAAATTAATGGATATTTAGCTACATTTTTTAATATGACTTTTAAATTACCATAATCAGTATATGATTTTGTACTAAAGGAATAATTTAAAGTATCATTTTCGGTAGAATAAAAATCTTTAATTGCACCAGGTAATAATTGAAGTCTATATTTTTCATTTTCTTCTTTTTTAAATTCAAAAGTAACTTTTTGTTCAAAAAGATTATGTCTCAAATTAAAATCTATTGCTATTGAGTCTTTGTTTAACAAAGTGATTTTTGATTTTTGAATTTCAGAAATGGGAGTTCCTGTTAGCAATGTAAAATTTTCTCTAAATGAAATCGTTCCGTTTTTCTCTGTACTTATGCTCAAAGAATCCGTAGTTTTTAATTCTTTTATTTTGGAAGTGAAACTTTTAGAATAGTTTCCATTTTCGACAGTAAAAATTAAAGAATCTAATTTTATATTAGGAATAAAAATTTGCAAAGAATCTTTGTTTTTTTCAGGATATTTAGTTGTAAAAACAGGAATGTTAACGTCTCCAATTTTTGCAGTTATTTTAGTATTCTCTGCTTTTCCTTCAATCGCAATATAAAATTTATTGTTAGACTCTTGAGTTGGTTTGCTGGCTTTAAATGGGCGTACTTCTTTAAACAATTCTAATCCAAATAAAGTGTCATTTGGAATAGAAATAGCATCTTTTAAAAAGCCTATTTTGTCTGATTTTGGATCGTATTTATAGTTGTTGTTAATATCCTTTAATGCAATTAAATGGTATTTTCCACCTTTTAAATTCTCTAATGCAAATGTCTTTAAACTATCTAAAGTATTAGTTACATAAATAGGAGTTTGTTTATAAACTGTAGAATCTGTAAATGTTTCTGCATTATATAATTGAAGGGAAACAAAATCATCAGACTCTTGCTTATAGGCATCTTTAATTTTTCCAATTATAGAAAGGGAGTCTATATAGCTTCCAGTTGAAAAAACATACTTAAATTGAGAATATGGGTTGCCTTCATTATTGTCTGTAATACTTTGCCCAAAATTAAAACTATAGGTAGTGTTTTTTTGTAGTGTATCTAAAATTTTGATGGAAATAAATTTACTTGCGCTCCCTTGCGGAACAATAATGGGCATTTTTTTCATAGGCGGCGAAATTACCAACTGCTTATTGATGTCTTTTATTTTTATTAGCTCGTTAAAATTTATTTTTATTTCTTTTTCCTTAAAATTTGTGTTAAAATTATCTGGGGAACTAGAAACTATTTTTGGAGCAATTGTGTCTAACAAGCCACCAGTTATGTTACCTCTTTTTGCACAATTTGTAAATGTAAAAATTAAACTAAAAACTAAAAATAGTGTAATGAAATATATTTTTTTCATGGTAATATTTATAACAAAAGCAAAATAACAACTATAATTAAAGTAAACATAATTTTTTATATTTTTTTATGAATCTGTAAAAGCAATTGTTACAATGCTTACTTTAGTATTGGGAATTTTCAGTAGCGCTTTTGCACATAATTCTAAAGTTGATCCAGTGGTAATTACATCATCAATTAATAAGAAATGTTTGTTTTCATCCCTTTCTGAAAAGGAAACATCAAATACAGATGCGCTATATAATTGTCTTTCTATTTTATTTTTAGTGGTTTGCGTTTTACTGTATTTTTTTCTTTTTAATAAATTATTATTAAAAGGTATATTAAGTTCTTTTGATAATGCTTTACAAAAGGAGTCCACTTGATTATAGCCTCTTTCGTTTAATCTTTTTTTATGTAGTGGAACTGGTATTATTTCTGTTACTGAATTAATTATTGGATTATTTTTAAGTTCATTTGCATACCATTCTCCTAAGACGACTCCAATTTTTTCATTTCCTCTATATTTTAAGTTATGTATCATTTTTTGTACAATGCCACCTTTATGAAAATACAACATGGAAGATCCGAATTCTAAATCGATTAGGCCATAAAATTTTTTTGTTACATTGTTGTTAGCAATCAAGTGGTGATTTGTTAACGGTATGCTATGCCTACAAGAGGCACAAATGCTGTTTTCATTTTGTAACAATAAATTGTTACATCCACAACACAATTTAGGAAATATTAATTTTAACAGATTTTTAAGCATTATGTTAAATAAATAAATTAAATTTATAAAATATAGCAAGTATATACATTAATTGTTTTTTTAAATGGCAACTAAGACTAACAACATATTAAGAGTCAGTATTTTTTTTCTAGCATTAATTTGTTTGATTACTTCTGTTTATATATACAAGTCACAGGAATCTTTTGAAAAATTTAAAGAAAAATCAAAGGTAGAAAATCAATTAAAACAAAACCACTTAGATGAGATTTTAAATAAATATGATTCTTTAAGTGCTATTTCAAAGTTACAAAATGTTGGGGTTGTATCTTCTTCTGTTTTAAAAGAGCATAAATCAACTAATAAGTTTTATCAAAATTTAGGTTTACAAAGTATAGACAAGCAAACTGCAATATTAAAATCTATTATTAAAAAGGATAAAGAACAAATTGTTTTTTTAGAAAAGAAAATCATTTTAGAGGAAAGTACTCTTGGAAAATTAGAATCCTTAAAGCAGCCGCACATTAATACGAAGAATAATAAACTTTCTATTTCAAATATTACTTCAAGAGGAGTAAAAATTGTGTCCGATAAATCACCTATTAATAAAAAAATTCAGGAAATACGAATTTGTTTTACTTTGGAGGGCAATGAATTAATTAAAAAAGGCGAAAAGCAATTTTTTATAGAAATTGTAAATCCTAATAAAGAAATTATTTCTTCACAAGCAACTTTTATTGAATTAAAAGATGTTAAATTAGTTTATAGTGCTAAAGTTAGCGCTTCTTACAATCAAAAAGATATTGATATTTGTACTTATGTAGATCTTGAAAAAAACAAGACTATTAAAGGAAAATACCAGATTAATATTTATAATGATTTCTCAAAAATTGGAACTTCCGTTTTTGAATACAATTAATTTTGTTTAATTACCTAAAATAGTTTCTTTATCTCAATTCTACTATTTACTTTTGTCTCATGGCAAAACAAGAAGATTTATTTAAAAATGTAGTTTCACATGCAAAAGAATACGGATTTGTTTTTCCGTCAAGCGAAATATACGACGGTTTAAGTGCAGTTTATGACTATGCACAAAATGGTGTTGAATTAAAGAAAAATATACGAGAATATTGGTGGAAATCAATGGTGCAAATGCATGAAAATATTGTAGGTATTGATGCTTCAATATTAATGCACCCTACTACTTGGAAAGCTTCAGGTCATATTGATGCTTTCAACGATCCACTAATAGATAATAAAGATTCTAAAAGAAGATATCGTGCAGATGTTTTAATTGAGGATTATGCCGAAAAATTAAATCAAAAAGCCGAAAAAGAAATCGAAAAAGCGGGTAAACGTTTTGGAGAAACTTTTAATCGAGAAGAATTTGTAACTACAAATGCTCGGGTTGTTGAATATCTTTCTAAAAAGAATGAGATTTTAGCAAGAATGGCAAAGTCTCTTGGAGATGAAAATTTGGAAGATGTTAAAGCTCTCATAGAAGAACTAGAAATTGCTTGTCCAGATTCTGGTTCAAGAAATTGGACAGAAGTGAAGCAATTCAACTTAATGTTTGGTACAAAAATAGGTGCTTCTGCTGATTCTGCAATGGATTTATATTTACGTCCAGAAACTGCTCAAGGTATATTTGTAAATTTCTCAAATGTGCAAAAAACAGGTAGAATGAAAATTCCTTTTGGGATAGCGCAAACAGGTAAAGCTTTTAGAAACGAAATAGTTGCGCGTCAGTTTATTTTTAGAATGCGTGAATTTGAACAAATGGAGATGCAATTTTTTGTAAAACCAGGAGAAGAAATGAAATATTACGAGTTTTGGAAAGAAACGCGTTTAAAATGGCACTTATCTTTAGGTCTAGGAAAAGAGAATTATCGTTTTCACGACCATGAAAAATTAGCGCATTACGCAAATGCAGCTACTGATATTGAATTTAATTTTCCATTTGGATTTAAAGAGTTAGAGGGTATTCATTCTCGTACCGATTTTGATTTAAAAGCACATGAAACACATTCAGGAAAAAAATTGCAATTTTTTGATAACGAAACAAATACAAATTATGTTCCTTATGTGGTGGAAACATCTGTTGGTTTAGATAGAATGTTTTTATCTGTTTTCTCAACAGCTCTACAAGAAGAAACATTAGAAGATGGTTCTATAAGAACAGTACTTCGTTTGCCATCTGTTTTAGCGCCTACAAAAGCGGCTGTCTTGCCATTAGTAAAGAAAGATGGTTTGCCAGAAGTTGCCAGAGATATTATTGAAGAGTTAAAGTGGGATTTCAATGTAGCTTATGATGAAAAAGATGCTGTAGGTCGTCGTTATAGAAGGCAAGATGCTCTTGGAACACCATTTTGTATTACAGTAGATCATCAAACATTAGAAGATAAAACGGTAACCATACGCCACAGGGATTCTATGCAACAAGACCGAGTTGCTATTGCAGATTTAAGAAAAATTATTGAAGACGAAGTTTCCGTGCGAAACTGGTTAATGAAGATGTAATTAGTCTAATTTTAAGTATTAAAAAAAGTTCCAAATTAATATAATTTGGAACTTTTTTTTAAAAATAACCTCTAGTTTAAATTTAGTGTATAGGTTTTTGTGAGTTCTTTTGTGCTTTTTGTAAATAAAAAAAGCATCCGTAAAACGGATGCTTTTAATTTGAATATAATAGAGTGTATTATTTCTTTTTTGCAGGTCCTGCTTTTGCAGCTTTTGCAGCTTCTTGAGCAGCTTTCAAAGCAGCACGAGAAACTCTTACTTGACAAACAACAGTGTTGTCTGTGTGCATTAATTTAAAATTAGTAGTTACAATTTTAGTAACATATAATTTATTACCCATTTCTAAAGGTGTAATGTCTACCTCAATATAATCTGGTAAATTAGCTGGCAATGCTTTTACTTTTAATTTACGTTGGTTTAAACGTAAAACACCACCTGCCATAACACCTGGAGATTTTCCTATAACGTTTACAGGAACTTCCATTGTTATTTCTTTGTCATCATGTAATTGGAAAAAATCCATGTGTAAGATTTTGTCTGATACAGGGTGAACTTGGATGTCTTGCATAATAGCATTCATCGTTTTACCACCTTCTAATTCAATTACTACAGTGTGTACGTTTGGAGTATACACCAAGTTTTTAAATGCTCTTTCGTCTGCACTAAAATGTACTGGTTGACCTCCACCGTATACTACGCATGGTACCATTCCAGCATTACGTAAGGCTTTAGTTGCTACTTTACCTACGCTTTCTCTTTCTGATCCTTTAATTGTAATTGATTTCATTTGAAATAATTAAGTTTATAAATGTTTACATTAAAAATTTTCCACTAATGGAATTGTTGTTCTGCACCATGTGCATTACTTCTGCGAATAAATGAGCACAACTCACTACTCTTATTTTTTTAGATTCTTTCTTTAACGGAATTGAATCTGTTACTATTAATTCTAATAATTTAGAGTTTTCAATTTTTTCATATGCATCACCGGATAGTATGGCATGTGTACAAATTGCTCTAACGCTTAAAGCGCCTTTTTCCATCATTACATCGGCAGCTTTTGCTAGTGTTCCTCCAGTGTCAACCATGTCGTCTACCAAAATAACATTTCTTCCTTTCACATCGCCAATTAGTTCCATGGTTTCAATAACATTTGCTTTTTTGCGTTGTTTGTAACAAACTACAACGTCTGATTCTAGAAATTTAGAATAAGCATAAGCTCTTTTTGAACCACCCATGTCAGGAGATGCAATTGTGAGGTTATCAAGATTCAAGCTCTGAACATATGGTAGAAAAATGGTAGAAGCAAATAAATGATCTACAGGTTTTTCAAAAAAACCTTGAATTTGATCTGCATGCAAATCCATAGTCATGATTCTTGTTGCTCCTGCTGTTTCTAAAAGTTTCGCCACTAGTTTTGCACCTATTGGAACTCTTGGTTTGTCTTTTCTATCTTGTCTCGCCCATCCAAAATAAGGAATTACGGCTGTTATATGCCTTGCAGAAGCTCTTTTAGCTGCGTCAATCATTAACAACAATTCCATTAAATTATCTGCACTTGGAAAAGTAGAACAAACTAGAAAAACTCTTAATCCTCTAATTGATTCTTCAAAGGAAGGTTGGAATTCTCCGTCACTATATGTTGAGAATGAAATATTACCTAGCGCAACACCATACTTTTCAGCAATTTGTTCTGCTAGATACACACTTTGAGAACACGCAAATATTTTTGCTTCAGGCTCTTGGTATGACATGTTAATTTGTTGTTTTTACTCCGTTGCGAACTATACAGTTTAGCTTTTTAAATGGCTTTTTATTTGTACTAGTCTCGGGTGTAGTTAGTTAGTGTTGTTTTGTTTAACGAGGTACAAATTTAGAAATAAATTTGGACTCTGAAAGGATATTTTAAAGTATTTTTTGCGTTATTTGAATAAAATATTTTTACATTTGCACTCACTTAATGACACAAACATCATTTCTTTTGCCCGGATGGCGGAATTGGTAGACGCGCACGACTCAAACTCGTGTACGAAAGTGTGCGGGTTCGATTCCCGCTCCGGGTACTTCAACCTCAATTTTCATAATAGAAATTTGAGGTTTTTTTTATTGCACTAAATTTTTATTTACTCTACTACTTGCAATATAAGACGCTAATAAGCCGAGAGTAAAAATTGTTGCGGTTACAATAAGGATGTTTTTTATTTCAAAAACCACAGGATAAGCAAGAGTAGCGTTTATCATGATGATTTCATATTTTTGTTGCAGTAAAATTATAAAAATACCTATTGATGTTCCAATAGTGCCACCTACAATAGTAAGCAATACTCCTTGGAATAAAAATATTTTTTTTAGTTCGTGTATAGGTGTTCCTATGTTATAAAGTGTTTTTAAATTTCCTTTTTTATCAATAATAATCATTATTAGCGCCCCAATTAAGTTAAATAAAGCAATAATTATTACAAGTGTAAAAATTAAATAAACCGCTATGTTTTCGGTATTTAACATTTTATACAAAGCATCGTTCAACTGCATTCTTGTTTTAAAAACGCCCTTGTTTTTAAATATCTTTTGTAAAGCTATTATCGCATCTTTATCGCTAACATTTGCTTTTTTTTCAAATTCAATAGAAGAAAATTCATTTGGCTTATGTTGTAGTAACTTTTGAGCAACCTCCATATTGCAAAAAACATATTTATTATCAACCTCTTCATTTATGCTGTAAATGCCTACGGGCTGTAATATTGTTTTATTAAATGCTTCCCCAGGGTTGTTAATGCTTCCTTTGCCTGGTTTAGGAGAAAACACCTCTAAGGCATTGTTGAAATCAAACAAGCCTAAAGATAACTTTCTGCTAATTTCAGAACCTAAAACAACTTCGTTGCTATTAGTTTCCATCCAATTGCCCGTGTACAGCTTTGTGCTAAATGTTTTTAATTTTGTATAAGAAGAATCAACACCTTTAATAAAAGCAACATGTTCTTTATTGTTATAGTAAAACAAAACACGTTCTTCAGTAGTTTTGCTATAATATTTTATTACAGTACAATTTTTTAGTTGGGCTTCTTCTTGTGCAGTAATAAAAAAAGTTTTGCCGTTTTTTGCCTCCATTTTTAAAGCAGGATCTGTAGCATTTGTAAAGCCTAAACTGAAATCCCTGAGACCGCTAAAAACAGAAAGCACCACAAATAAAGCCATAGAACTGGCTATAATACCTAAAGAAGCTATGCCTGTAATAATATTAATAGACGAGTTTTTGCTAAAACTAATAGCATATCTTTTGGCTATGTAAAAAGAAAAATTCAATTTAAGATTTTTTTCTTTTCTCTAATAACTCAGGGTTTTCCACAGGGTTTTCTTTTCTTTTTAAAGCCTCATCAATGCTTTCTATATAATCTAAACTGTCATCTATGTAGAAAAATAGATTTGGTACTTTTCTTAATTGGTTTTTAATCCTTTGTGATAAGTCGTGCTTAATCATTATAGCATTTGATTTCACTGCGACGAGAATATCGTTGCTTTTTTCAGAAGGAAAAATACTTAAAAACACCTTTGCAACAGATAAATCAGTAGTTACATTTACTTTAGAAACCGAAATAATAAGATTTGTCATTCCGTTTTTGCGCACTTCACCTTGTAGAATGTCAACTAAATCATTTTGTAATAAAGCGCCTATTTTTTTTTGTCTATTTGTTTCCATGTTGCAAAAATACACAAAAGAGTTTTAATGTTTGAGGTTTTGTTTTTAGAAGCGAAACTTTATTGTTATTTTGCAGTCCATTTACCTGCTATTCGCTTTATCTCTGCAAAGCAGAGTATGCCGCTACTATCAGGGCTACAACTTAAACAATTGGCTTTTTTGTTAACTAAAATAATTGATATGAATAAAATAGAACATTTAGGAATAGCAGTAAAAAATTTAGAAGAATCAAACCTTCTATTCGAAAAATTACTAGGAACACCCTCTTATAAACAAGAATTTGTGGAAAGTGAAGGTGTCAAAACTTCTTTTTTTAAAAACGGACCTAATAAAATTGAGTTATTAGAAGCTACAAACCCAGACAGTCCTATTGCAAAATTTATAGAAAAAAAGGGAGAAGGTATTCATCATATTGCATTTGAGGTAGATGATATTGAGTCAGAAATAAAAAGATTGCAACAAGAAGGTTTTATTGTTTTAAATGACAAACCAAAGAAAGGTGCAGATAATAAGTTAGTTGCGTTTTTACATCCTAAAAGTACAAATGGTGTTTTAATAGAACTTTGTCAAGAAATTAAATAAAACTGTAAAATTTCTTGCACTGAATAAAAAATAGTAGTAATATTGCAAACTCTTAATGATGCCAAGGTTTTGTTAAGATAAAAAAAACCAACTGGTCCTATAGCTCAGCTGGTTAGAGCACCTGACTCATAATCAGGTGGTCCCTGGTTCGAGCCCAGGTGGGACCACAAGTAAAAAAAAGCTTCACAGCAATGTGAGGCTTTTTTTTTATATTTTTTTATATTTTTTTAAGAATTATTTAACTTTTTTCATAAAAATTGTTGTTTTCTATAAAAATATTTATATTTTCGTGCTTTAAGATTAAAATATAATTTTAGAATAGTAAATCATCATTAAATAATTAATCATTTTAGCACAAGAACGTCATAAATTATATTTTATTTCCAAATAAACCTAATTATGAGTAAAATTACAACTATTTTAATGATGGTACTTTTTAGCGTGCAAGGTATTTTTGCAACAGATCCGCCGCCGCCGCCGCCGCCTGGACCGCCGCCGCCGCCGCCGGTGGGTATAGATGAAAATTTATTTACTATTTTATTTCTAGCATTATTTTTAGGCTACTATTTGTCTAATGTATATGTGCCTAAAAAAAAATCATTATAGAGCTTTTTTATAATCTTAAATCATTTAAGCGCTTTACATACTTGCCTATAACATCAAATTCTAGGTTTACCCTTGTTCCTATTTTGTAATTTTTAAAACAAGTGTTTTCATAAGTATAAGGTATAATTGCTACACTAAACTCGTTTTCTTTGGAATTTATTACAGTTAAACTTGTGCCGTCAATGGTAACAGAACCTTTTTCAATAGTAATGTTTCCGTAGTCTGAATTATATTCAAAGGTAAAAACCCAACTTCCATTTGTTTCTTCAATATAATTACAAATTCCAATTTGATCTACATGTCCCTGTACAATATGTCCGTCTAGCCTATCTCCAAGTTTCATGGCTCTTTCTAAATTAATTGGTTGCCCCGTTTTTAAGTCACTTATGTTCGTTTTTTCGATGGTTTCTTTAATCGCAGTAACAGTATAAGTGTTGTCTTTAATTGCAACAACGGTAAGACAAATTCCGTTATGAGCAACGCTTTGGTCAATTTTTAATTCAGGGGTTAAATCACACGCTATATTAACGTGTAAATTACCGTTTTCTTTTACTATTTCTTTTACACTTCCAATTGTTTCTATTATTCCTGTAAACATAACTTGTTTTATTTTACTAAATTTGCAGTTCAAAAGTAAGCAATAATTAGCAAATAGTTATGAACAACAAAACAGAAAAAATAATTGTAGGAATTTCAATAGGTGATTTAAACGGTATAGGTCCTGAAGTTATTTTAAAAACTTTTGAAGATGGAAGGTTGTTGGAAATGTGCACTCCTGTTATTTTTGCCAATGTTAAAATAGTTTCTTTTTTAAAGAAACATTTTGAACTTTCTGCTTTTATTCAAGGAATTGATCAATTAAATCAATTAGTAGCGGGAAAAATAAACGTTTTAAATGTTTGGAAAGAAGGCATAGATTTAGAATTTGGTAAAAATGATTCTATAGTAGGAAGTTATGCAATTAAATCTTTTGCGGCAGCAACAAAAGCACTGAAGAATGAAGAAATTGATATATTAGTTACAGCCCCTATTAATAAGTACAATATTCAATCGGAAGAATTTAAATTTCCTGGCCATACAGATTACTTAAATCAAGAATTAGAAGGTAATGCTTTAATGCTTATGGTTTCTGGTGATTTGAAAGTTGGTTTGTTAACCGATCATGTTGCTGTTAACGAAGTTTCTAAGTTACTAACGAAAGAGTTATTAGTTGAAAAGATTAAAAATATACAAAACACATTAACACAAGATTTTGGCATTTCAAAACCCAAAATTGCCGTTTTAGGTTTAAATCCACATTGTGGAGATAATGGAGTTATTGGCAAAGAAGACGATGAAATAATTAGACCAACAGTTAGTAAAATGTTTGATAACGGGAATATGGTCTTTGGGCCTTTTGCATCAGATAGTTTCTTTGGTTCTTCTCAATATAAGAATTATGACGCTGTTTTAGCAATGTATCACGATCAAGGCTTAATACCTTTTAAAACGCTTTCTTTTGGAACGGGTGTAAATTTTACAGCAGGACTTAATAGAATTAGAACTTCACCAGATCATGGAACAGCTTTTGAAATCGCAGGGAAAAACACAGCAAACCCTGTTTCGTTTAGAGAAGCGGTTTATTTAGCGATAGATGTTTTTAATAAAAGAATGGAATACCAAGAGCTAACAAAAAACCCGCTAAAAACAAGACGAAGTTAGTTGTAAACAAAAAAATGTTTATAACTGGTTTAGTTTTATAATAATTTTATATATTTGCAACCCCTTAGCAGGGATAATTGATGTTATGGAAAATTTAAAAGAATATTTTATTCCTTTTACAGGATTAAAAATTGGAAAACATCATTTTGATTACCAGATAGACAATACGTTCTTAGCCTACTTTAATTTTGAAGAATATAACAGCGTTAATGTTAAAGTAAGTGTTGAATTTGATAAAAAGAACACTATGTTAGAGCTTGATTTTTCGCACAAAGGATCAGTAAATGTTTTTTGCGATGTAACAGGTGAGCCATTTGATTTAAAAATTAAGGCTAAATCTAAGTTAGTGGTCCAGTTTGGGGATGTTTTTAATAACGAAAATGAAGCGTTATTGGTTATACCACATGGAGCGTTTGAATTGGATATTTCGCAATATATTTATGAAAATATTATATTGTCTGTTCCAGTAAAAAGGATTCATCCAGGTATAAAAGACGGAACATTAAAAACAGAAGCGTTAGACACATTAGAAAAACTATCGCCAAAAGAAGAGAATAAAGAAAGTGAAGATATAGACCCAAGGTGGGAAAATTTAAGAAAACTATTAACGGATAAATAATATAGTAAAATGGCACATCCAAAGAGAAAAATCTCCAAAACAAGAAGAGATAAGAGAAGAACACATTACAAAGCATCTGTTCCACAAATAGCAACATGTCCTATTACAGGAGAGGCGCATTTGTACCACAGAGCTTATTGGTCTGAAGGTAAAATGTATTACAGAGGACAAGTAGTTATTGACAAAACTGAAGCATAGTTATTGTCAACTTTATAGAGAAAAACTCTCACTTTTGTGGGAGTTTTTTTTTTAATTTTATTTGCAAACAATAAACGTACTCTAAATTTATTTTGGTTTGACTTTTTTTTTGTAATTTTCACAACTTTTCAAATCAATAATTTTTGGACAGAAAATATATTTTATGAATAAAGTAACGGCCGCTATTACAGCAATTGGTTCCTATGTTCCAGATTTTGTTTTATCTAATAAAGTAATTGAAACTTTAGTAGATACAAATGACGAATGGATAACTTCAAGAACAGGTATTAAAGAGAGAAGAATTTTAAAAGAAGAAGGACAAGGAACTTCTTTTTTAGCTATAAAAGCTGCTCAAAATTTAATTGAGAAAGCAAACTTAGACCCAAAAGAAATAGATTTGGTAATTGTTGCAACTGTAACTCCAGATATGTTAGTAGCAGCTACAGCAGTATATGTGGCAACACAAATTGGTGCTACAAATGCTTTTGCATACGATTTGCAAGCAGCTTGTTCTGGTTTTCTATTTGGAATGTCTACGGCATCTGCTTATATCGAATCTGGAAGGTATAAAAAGATATTATTAATAGGGGCAGATAAAATGTCCTCTATTATTGATTATACAGATAGAGCAACATGTATTATTTTTGGAGATGGTGCAGGTGCAGCCCTGTTTGAACCGAATACTGAAGGATTGGGTTTTCAAGACGAATATCTTAGAAGTGACGGTGTAGGAAGAGATTTTTTAAAAATTGAAGCTGGTGGTTCTATATTGCCTCCAAGTGAAGAAACCGTCAAGAATAAACAACATTTTGTTTTTCAAGATGGAAAAACTGTTTTTAAACATGCTGTTTCTGGCATGGCAGACGTAAGTGAAAAGATTATGCACCGTAATAATTTAACCAAAGAAGATGTTAATTGGTTAGTTGCACACCAAGCAAATAAGCGAATTATTGATGCTACATCAAATAGAATGGGTTTAGACGATTCTAAAGTCTTAATTAACATTCAAAAATATGGTAATACAACTTCTGCAACATTACCATTATTACTTAGTGATTTTGAAAATCAATTAAAAAAAGGAGATAATTTAATTTTTGCTGCATTTGGTGGTGGTTTCACATGGGGAGCTATTTACTTAAAATGGGCATATACTAAACAATAACAAAATAATAAATCAAATTTTACTATTATGGATATTAGAGAAATTCAAAATTTAATCAAATTTGTGTCAAAGTCTGGTGCAACGGAAGTGAAACTAGAAATGGACGATTTTAAAATCACCATAAAAACAGTTGCAGATAATTCTGGAGGGGAAAACACTACCTACATCCAACATTCTCCTATGCCAGTTCAAAATCCTGTAGCAGCTCCTGTTGCGGTTGTTACTGAAGCAGCAGCTATTGTAGTGGACGAAAACGCAAAGTATATTACAATTAAATCCCCAATAATAGGTACTTTATACAGAAAACCATCTCCAGACAAGCCTGTTTTTGTGGAAGTTGGAACGACTATTTCTAAAGGAGATGTAGTGTGTGTTATTGAAGCCATGAAATTATTTAACGAAATTGAATCAGAAATTTCTGGTAAAATTGTCAAAATATTAGTGGATGATTCTTCTCCAGTAGAATTTGACCAACCATTATTTTTAGTAGATCCATCTTAATTTAGATCTTTAGATTTTTAGTTTTTTAGAAAAATAATTTCTAATTGTCTTAAAGTCCAATAATCCAATTGTCTAATTATCTAATTTAAAAAAGATGTTTAAAAAAATATTAATTGCAAATAGAGGAGAAATAGCTCTTCGTATTATAAGGACTTGTAAGGAAATGGGCATCAAAACGGTAGCGGTTTATTCTACTGCCGATGCCGAAAGTTTACATGTTCGTTTTGCAGACGAAGCAGTTTGTATTGGCCCACCACCAAGTAATTTATCTTACTTAAAAATGGTTAATATTATTGCTGCTGCAGAAATTACAAATGCGGATGCAATTCATCCAGGTTACGGATTTTTATCTGAAAACGCAAAATTTTCTAAAATTTGTCAAGAACACGGTATTAAGTTCATTGGAGCTTCACCAGAAATGATTAATAGAATGGGAGACAAAGCAAATGCTAAGTCAACCATGATAGAGGCAGGTGTTCCTTGTGTTCCGGGAAGTGAAGGAATTATTGAAACCTTTGAAGATTGTCAAAAAATTGCTTTAGAAACCGGATATCCAGTTATGCTTAAGGCTTCTGCCGGTGGTGGTGGTAAAGGTATGCGTGCAATTTGGAAAGAAGAAGATCTTTTAAATGCATGGGAATCTGCTCGTCAAGAAAGTAAAGCTGCTTTTGGAAATGACGATATGTACATGGAAAAACTTATTGAAGAACCACGCCATATAGAAATTCAAGTAGTTGGTGATTCACACGGAAAAGCATGCCATCTTTCTGAAAGAGATTGTTCTGTGCAACGTCGTCATCAAAAATTAACGGAAGAAACACCATCTCCGTTCATGACAGACGAATTGAGAGAAGCAATGGGAAATGCTGCTGTAAAAGCTGCCGAATATATTAAATATGAAGGTGCTGGAACAGTTGAATTTTTAGTAGATAAGCATAGAAATTTCTTTTTCATGGAAATGAATACGCGTATCCAAGTAGAACATCCTATTACGGAACAAGTAATTGATTTCGATTTAATAAGGGAGCAAATAATGGTTGCTGCTGGAATTCCAATTTCAGGTAAAAACTATTTTCCTATGTTACATTCAATTGAATGTCGTATTAATGCAGAAGACCCTTATAACGATTTTAGACCTTCACCAGGAAAAATAACCACATTGCATACCCCAGGAGGACATGGAGTTCGTTTAGACACACATGTATATGCTGGCTATACAATTCCACCAAATTACGATTCTATGATTGCTAAGTTAATTACAACAGCACAATCTAGAGAAGAAGCTATAAGCAAAATGAAACGTGCTTTAGATGAATTTGTAATTGAGGGAATTAAAACTACAATTCCGTTTCACAGACAATTAATGGACGAACCAGACTATGTTTCTGGAAATTATACTACAAAATTCATGGAATCTTTTGTAATGAAAGATAAAGTTGAAGATTAAATATTTAAACAAAAAATCCTGCTAATTGCAGGATTTTTTGTTTAGATTTCTCTGTAAACTAATTTTTTTTTATTTTTTTCATTTTTCAATTATTTTGGGTGATTGTGCTATTTCTGACACTAAATTTACGTTTGACTTAATTCTCTACAAAGTTTCTTTCAACCATTTAAAAAATTCACGTTGCCAAACCAATCCGTTTTGTGGTTTTAAAACCCAGTGGTTTTCTTCTGGAAATATCATAAAACGACTTTTAATGCCTTTTAATTGTGCTGCTTGAAATGCTTCTTGGCTCTGTCCAACAGGAACTCTGTAATCTTTTGCACCTTGAATAATAAATATTGGCGTATTCCAGTTATTTACAAAGTTTATAGGATTGAATTCATTATATGCTTTTTGTGCTAAAATTTTTTCTTTTTCCCAATAAGCACCTCCCATTTCCCAGTTGGTAAAAAACACTTCTTCTGTTGTTCCATACATACTTTGAGTATTAAAAATTCCGGCATGCGCTATAAAAGTTTTGAATCTATTTTTGTGAACTCCTGCTAAATAAAACACCGAATACCCACCATAACTTGCACCAATTGCCCCAAGTCTTTCTTTGTCTACATAAGATTCTTTGGAAACATCATCAATTGCGCTTAAATAATCGTCTATTGCTTGTCCGCCCCAGTCTTTACTAATTTGTTCGTTCCATTCTATGCCATGACCAGGCATTCCTCGTCTATTTGGCGCAACAATAATATAATCTTGCGATGCCATTACTTGGAAGTTCCATCTAAACGAATAAAATTGAGATAGTGCTCCTTGTGGTCCGCCTTGGCAATATAAAAGGGTAGGATATTTCTTTTTTGCATCAAAGTTTGGAGGTAAAATTACCCAAACCAACATATCTTTTCCGTCAGTAGTTTTTACCATTCTTTTTACCACCTTTGGTAAAGCTAATTTGGAATATACTTCGGTATTAACATTCGTTATTTGGTTCCAAGTTTTCTTTTTTAAAGTATAGCTAAATATTTCATTTGCATGATTCATATCGCTACGCGTAACTAAAACTGAATTTGCATGAAAGCCTATAATTTGGTTCACATCAAATGGACCTTCTGTAATTTGAGTTACGGAAACAGCAATTTTGGTTAATCTAGGAAAATTTACTTCAAATAATTGTTTCGTTCCACCAATAGGTGCTAAGAAATACACTTTTTTCCCATCATTACTCCATGAGAAACTATCTACAGTTCCATCCCAATTAGAAGTTATGTTGTAATCTATACCATTAAATCTAACAATAATATCATTTTTATCGGCTTCAAAACCATCCCGTTTCATTTGTAACCACGATAAATCACCTTTTGGAGAAAATTGTGGAGCAACATCATAACCTAAATTACTTTCTGTTAAATTTTTAGTTGTTTTAGAGGCTAAATCATATTCGTATAAATTCGTATTTGTACTCGTTGCATAAGCAGTTCCTGATTTCTTTTTGGAAACATAAATTACTTTAGAACTATCAGGCGACCAAATATAATCTTCGTTTCCGCCAAAAGCTTTTTGAGGAGAATCATACGGTTCGTCTTTTAGGAGGTCAATTTCTTCACCATTTGTATTTGTAAGTATAATGTGGTTGTGTTTTCCATCATTATAAGTGTCCCAATGGCGATAATCTAAAGCTTCGTAAATTTGCACATCACTTTTTTCTAATTCTTGATAAAAATCTTTTCCATGCACATTATTAATTTTTACTTCTTTGTGAGAAAGTGTCCATTTTCCGTCTGAAGAGATATTTTTAGCACTAACTAAATCTTTATATTCTATTAATTCTACAGCTTTTCCGCCAGAAACGGGTATACTGTAATATTTTGAATTGGATTTATTTTCATCCATTGAAGGAGTAGAAACCTTGTAAATGATGTTATTGTGATCTTTAGAAAACCCAATTGGAGAAATTCTACCAAGTTTCCATAATAATTCTGGTGTCATTATTTCTTGCGCTTCTGCTAATAAACTAACCATGCTTAAAATTAAAATTATATATCTTTTCATTATTTGAAATTTAATATCTAGGTTAAAATTACTGATTTTTTGAAAAATATCCTTATTTTCACGTTTTAAAATAGAAATTATCTAATATGAAGAAATTAGCTTTGCATTGGCAAATATTACTAGGAATGTTATTAGGAGTATTATTTGCTTTTCTTTTAATACAATTGGATTGGGGGAAACAATTTATTATTGATTGGATAAAGCCTTTTGGTAATATTTTTATTAACTTATTAAAGTTAATTGCAGTTCCATTAATTTTAGCATCTTTAATTAAAGGAGTATCTGATTTAAAAGACATTTCAAAACTTTCTCAAATGGGAGGTAGAACAATTGGCCTGTATATTCTTACAACAGTTTTTGCTGTTTCTATTGGTTTAGTTGTGGTTAATTTAATTAAACCAGGGAGTTTTATTTCTAAAGAAACAAGAACAGAATTAGTAGGGAATTATTCTAACGATGCAAACTCAAAAATTGCGGCGGCAGAAAACCAAAGGGAAGCAGGGCCTTTACAAGCTTTAGAGGATATTGTGCCAAGTAATATTGTAGGAGCAGCTGCTGACAATGGCAATATGTTACAAGTTATCTTCTTTGCTGTTTTCTTTGGAATAGCATTAATATTAATTCCTGCTGAACAAGCAACACCTGTTAAAGCTTTTTTTGATGGTTTTAACGAAGCAATATTAAAAATGATCGACATAATAATGTTGGCAGCACCTTATGGCGTTTTTGCATTACTAGCTTCTTTAGTAGCAGAATCTCCAAGTTTAGATTTATTTAAAGCGCTTGGAATGTATGGTTTAACGGTTGTTTTAGGTTTAGCTATTATGGTTGGAGTATATCTTTTAATTGTTAAAGTTTTTACAAATAGAAGTCCAAAATTTTTTCTTAACGGAATTGCCCCTGCACAATTATTAGCATTTTCAACAAGTTCAAGTGCGGCAACTTTACCGGTTACTATGGAAAGGGTTGTAGATAATTTAGGTGTAGACGATGAAGTTGCAAGTTTTGTTTTGCCAATTGGCGCAACTATTAATATGGATGGAACAAGTTTGTATCAAGCGGTTGCTGCGGTCTTTATTGCGCAAGCTTTTGGTATGGATTTAAGTTTTGGCGTGCAATTAGGAATTATTGCAACGGCAACGTTAGCATCCATTGGAAGTGCAGCTGTTCCCGGCGCAGGAATGGTTATGTTAGTAATTGTATTGGCGCAAGCCGGAATTCCCGAAGCCGGATTAGCGCTTATTTTCGCAATAGACCGACCTTTAGATATGTGTAGAACAATGGTAAATGTTACTGGAGATGCCGCTGTTTCCATGGTTGTTGCTAAATCAGTAGATAAACTAGAATAAATGGAGAATTTTAACTGGACTAAATTATTCAATCCTGAGTTTTATATAACGATGGAAATAAACGGAATTCCAATTGGTATTTACATGGTATTATTCATTGTATTTGCCGAAACCGGACTGTTTGCAGGATTCTTTTTGCCTGGTGATAGTTTATTGTTTCTTTCGGGTATTTATAACAGAGAATTGGTTGAAACTTTTTTCTTAATGCCAAGTGATTTATCTAATGTTACAGTACTTTCTTTATTAATAGCAACAGCAGCAACATTTGGAAATATATTTGGTTACTGGTTTGGTTCAAGAAGCGGACAATATTTATTTGCAAAAGAAGATAGCTTTTTCTTCAAGAAAAAATATCTATTAGAATCCCAATTATTTTTTGAAAAACATGGTGGGAAAGCAATTATTTTTGCCCGTTTTTTACCTATAATTAGAACATTTGTACCTATTATAGCAGGAATTGTGCACATGCAAAAAAGTAAATTCATGTTGTATAATATTCTTAGTTCTTTATTATGGTCTTTTACTTTGGTTTTTGCAGGACACTATCTTTATAGCTTCTTTTTAGAGCAGTTTACCATTGATTTAAAAAAGCATATAGAAACCATCATATTGACTCTAATTTTCATAACTACTTTACCTTTAGTATGGAATGCTATAAAGCAACGTAAATTGGCAAATAATAAAGAAGAATAATAAAATGCAGCTAAGTTATTGGGAAATAAAAAATTGGTTTTCTAATGTCGATTTCACGATTGTAGGCAGTGGAATCGTTGGTTTACATTGCGCCATAGGTTTGAGAGAGCGTTTTCCGAAAGCAAAAATTTTAATACTCGAAAAAGGAATTTTACCACAAGGTGCAAGTACAAAAAATGCTGGTTTTGCTTGTTTTGGAAGTATTTCAGAAATAATAGACGATTTAAAAACACATTCTGAAGAAGAAGTAATTCAATTAATTGAGAAAAGAGTTCAAGGATTAAAATTATTAAGAAATCGTTTAGGCGATGAAGTTATAGACTACAAACCTTACGGCGGATACGAACTGTTTCTAAAAGACGATGAAAATTTCTATAATGAATGTTTGCAAAAACTTCCATTTATAAACGATGTATTAAGACCTTTATTTAAAGCAGATGTTTTTGCGAAAGAAATAGACCGATTTAATTTTAGTACTGTTTTCGAAAACTTAATTTTCAATCCTTTTGAAGGCCAAATTGACACTGGAAATATGATGCAGGCTTTATTAAAAGAAGCAATTTCAAAAGATATTTTAATTTTAAATCAGCAAAATGTTATTTCTTTTCAAGATTTAAATGATAAAGTTGCTGTGGTAACTAGTGAAACTTCTTTTGTTACCAATAAATTATTGTTTGCTACAAATGGTTTTGCTAGAGAATTAACTAATAATCAAGTTAAACCTGCTAGAGCACAAGTGTTAATTACAAAACCTATTGAAAATTTAGATATTAAAGGAACTTTCCATTTAGATAAAGGCTATTATTACTTTAGGAATATTGGGAATCGAATTCTTTTTGGAGGCGGAAGAAACCTTGATTTTGATGGAGAAACCACAACAGATTTGTCGCAATCAAAAATAATTCAAGATAAGTTGGAGAAATTATTAAAAACAGTAATTTTACCAAAGCAACATTTTGAAATTGAACACAGATGGAGCGGCATTATGGGTGTTGGAAATCACAAAAATCCAATTGTTGCACAACTTTCAAACAACGTGTATTGCGGAGTAAGAATGGGTGGAATGGGAGTAGCAATTGGGAGTTTAATAGGTAAAGAATTAGCTGATTTAGTTTAAGAATATGGCAACAAAAAAAATAATAAAGAAAAAAAGTCTTTCAAAAAACAGCAAAAGAAGTCCTGGGAAAAAAATATTTGTTTTTTTATGCAAACTATTTCTTTGGTTTAATATTATAAGTTTGTTTCTTGTTTTGTTGTACAAATTTTTGCCAGTTCCGTTTACGCCTTTAATGGCAATTAGAGCTATCGAACACAAATCTGAAAATAAAGAAATGGTTTGCTCACATGATTGGGTTTCTTTAGAAGAAATATCTCCAAATCTTGCAAAAGCGGTTATATCAAGTGAAGATGGTAATTTTCTAACACATAATGGTTTTGATTTTAAAGCAATAGAAAAAGCTTTTGATAGTAATCAAAAGGGGAAAAAGATAAAAGGAGGAAGTACAATATCTCAACAAACTGCTAAAAATGTATTTCTTTGGCAAGGAAGAAGCTATGTAAGAAAGGGACTAGAAGTGTATTTTACCGTTCTTATTGAGTTTATTTGGGGTAAAGAACGCATTATGGAAGTGTACTTAAATAGTATAGAAATGGGCGATGGTGTTTATGGCGCTCAAGCAGCAGCTAATCATTGGTATAGAAAAGATGCCAAAAATTTAACAAAATATGAAGCAGCAGGTATAGCCGCAATATTGCCAAACCCTAGAAAATTTAAGGCTTCAAATTCTTCTTCTTATATTAATAGGCGTAAAGCTACAATCAGTAAATATATTGGATATGTGAAGTTGGATTATTAGTATTATATACGAACTAAAATTTTTTTAAAATGAAAACACTTGTATTAGCATTAGCATCAATTACTTTTTCTTTAACTTCATTTACTACAATTGATTGTAAGGAAATTAAAACTGAAATTTCTATTGGCAGTAGTTTTTCATTAATAAATGACACAAAAGAGAAAGTTTCTATTTATACAGGAACTGGTTTTGTTTCTTTAAATAAAGGTTCAAAAACAAGTATAGATTGTAACGTGGGCAAAGAAGTTCGATGGGCAGAAAGCGGTAAAAAAGGCGACGTAATTTTCAAAATTACAGACGACATGTGCGGAGAAACACTAAAGCTTTCTACGTTAGTGAAATAAACACAAAATAACAAAAAAGTCTCGCAATTAGCGGGACATTTTTATTATTATTTAGAAGAGAATACAGTTGTTTCAGAAAAAAAAGCAAGAACATAACCTAACTATTTTTACATTTACTAAAATATCTTGCCTTGCTAAAAACATTTCTATTATATATTTTACTTTTTACTTTTTCTTTATCTGCACAAGAACCAGTTGTTTTTCAATTTACTGAAAAAGATGGTCTTCCAGATATTGAGTTTTATAATGGTATGGAAGATAGTAAAGGCTTTATTTGGCTGGCTGCAGACAAAGGTTTTTATCGTTTTGACGGAAAAAATTTCAAAAATTATTCTAATGAAGAGAAAAGAGGTTTATCTGTTTTTGAACCTCATGAAGATACAAATGGACGTATTTGGTGCGTAAATATTTCAGGGCAATTGTTCTATGTTGAAAACGATAAACTTATCACTTTTGTAGATCTAGGAACACTTTTTAACGGGGAGTTGGTTAAATATATAGTCAGAGAATCTGATGTACTTGTTTTTTCGATCCATAAAATGCTAAGTGTAGACTTAAAATCAAAAAAGATAACAACAATAGCAAATTCCTTAAAATCTATTGGTACACCCTTTCGAAAAAACAATAAAATAATTATTTGCGTTGGTAATCAAATGGTTAATATTAATAGCAATAACTTAATAGAAGAAGAAACTTTAAAGCCACATAGTAAATTAGCAAATAAAGAAACACAAGCTGTTTTTTTTAAATTTCAAGAAAACTTATTTCTATTAAGACAAAGTTTAGTTAAAGACAAAGGGCAGGTTTTATATATAAAAAAAGCAAAGTTCGAAGAAATTCAAATACCAAAAGAGTTAAAGGATAAAAGACTGAATTGTTTCTTTGAAAAAGACAATCTTCTCTGGTTTTGTACTAATGAGGGCGTTTTTGTTTATGCATTTAAAGGAAATAAATTCGTTTTCAAAAAGAAAATATTAGATGGTATTTTTGTAACCAAAATGTTTGTTGATAAGGGTGAGAATTACTGGTTTACTTCTTTAAAATCAGGTGTGTACATTATTCCAAACATCAGTATAAGTCAGCTAGAATTTCCTTTTGAATATGGAGGAATAAGTTGTATCGATAAGATTAATGATACCTCTTTTGTTTTTGGAACAAGTAATGGAAACGCAGGAATTTACAATACTAAAAATAATTCTGTAAAAGCAATAGAATTATTATCTAAAAGCAAGGTTACTTCTGTAATGAATAATTCAATTTCTGGTGCAATATTAATTAGTCAAGAAGATAAATCGTGTATTTATAAGGAAGGCGTTTACAACACAAGTTTAAACTTTATAAATGCAAAAAAGCTTTCTTTTATTAACAAATCTTCATTTGTTTACGCAACTTATAATGGAGCTTTTATTGTTGATTTTCTCAAAAATGAGCAATTCATCTTAGGAAATAAATCTGTTTATAAAAGAACCTACACTTCTCATTTTAGTTTGGCTGCAAAAAAAACGTATGTTGGATATGTAGATGATTTAGTGGTTTATGATGAACAATTTGTTTCCAAAAAAATAGCATATAAAGGAAAATCTATTTTTGCAATAGGTCTAACAGAAACCGCAGATGGAATTGTTTGGGTTTCCACGTTTAAAGATGGAATTTTTGGAATTGTAAAGAACGAAGTACAATTTATTTTAAATGAATCTAATGGATTACTTTCAAACCAAACAGGAGTTATTAAAGCAGATGAAAATAATATTTGGATAGCTACCGATAAAGGAATTCAATTATATAATTCTAAAAATAAGAGCTTTAAAAACTTAACAAAAACGGATGGCATTTCGACTTACAACATTACAGATATTGCAGTTTTTAAGGATGATGTTGTTTTTTCATCAAACATGGGTTTGTTATTTCTAAAAAAGAAAAAAGTTTTTAAAAAAGAGCAAACAGCTGCTATTTATTTTACAAGTGTTGAAGTAAATGAGGTTTCCGTAAAACTAGAAACAAGTTATGTATGGGATTACAAAACTAATTCAGTAAAATTTAGTTTTAATACAAACGGATTTAAAAGTAATGAAAAGTACCAATACAAATATCGATTAGTTGGTTTAAATAGCCAGTGGATTGCATTAGATAAAGGAATTGATTTTGTAAAATACAATAGTTTGCCTACAGGCAGTTATGTTTTTCAAGTTGCGTATTTGCAGGAAAATGCAATTGCTAAGGTTTGCCAAATACAGTTTAAAATAAATAGTCCTTTTTGGCAAAAATGGTGGTTTTACTTAATACTTGTAGTACTTCTTGTAAGTTTAGTTTTAGTTTATTTTTTTTTAAAATTAAAAAAATTAAAGACAAAGCAAGAAGAAGAAATGCAAAAAGAACTAATAAGTAAAAAGTTAATTTTCTCTCAATTAGAAGCTTTGCGTTCGCAAATGAATCCGCATTTTATATTCAATGCTTTAAATTCAATTCAAGAATATATTGTCTTTAATAATAAAGAATTAGCGAGTAGTTATCTTGTAAAATTTTCTCGATTAATTAGAATTTATTTAGAACATAGTCAGCAAAATGAAATTGTATTAAAAGAAGAAATAAGCGCGCTCAAAATATACCTAGAGTTAGAGAAAATTAGGTTTGAAGATGTTTTGGAATATGAGTTAAATGTAGATGAAAACCTCTCTTTAGAACAAATAAAAATCCCTTCGTTGTTTCTGCAACCTTATGTGGAAAATGCTATAAAACACGGTCTTCTTCATAAATTAAATAACAGAAAATTAAAAGTATCTTTTCAAAAAGAAGAAATTGAAAATTATTTAATTTGTTCTATAGAAGATAACGGTATTGGTAGACAAGCTTCTTTTGAAATCAATAAGAAGAAAACAATACAACACCAATCTTTTGCTACTTCGGCAAATGAAAAAAGACTAACATTGATTAACATAGATAGAATTCAAGAAATTATTGTTGAAATAGTTGATTTGTATTCAAAAGATAACGAACTAAAAGGCACAAAAGTTGTAATTAAAATTCCACTAAATAATTAAAAAGATGAAAGTTATAATAATTGATGACGAAAACAAATCAAGAAGGCTTTTAGAAGCTATGTTGTTAGATATTACAACAGAAATTGATCAAATATTACAAGCATCTGATTTAGAATCTGGAGTTGCATTAATTAAAGCAGAAGAGCCTCAAATTGTTTTTTTAGACATAGAAATGCCAAAATATTCTGGACTTCAAATCATGGAGTTTTTCAAAAAGGAGGAAGTTAATTTTCAAATTATTTTTGTTACGGCTTATAATCAATATGCAATCGAAGCTTTTAAACTTTCTGCAATCGATTATTTGCTAAAACCTTTAGATATTGACGAATTAAAACCCGCTTTAGAAAAAGCAATTCAAGTAAGCAAACAAAAAAACATCAACACAAAACTAGAAGATTTAAAAAAGGCATTCCATCAACTTTCCTTAAATAAAATAGCTTTGGAAATCCCTAAAGGATTTATTTTTGTTTCACATGATGAGGTTTTGTATTTTGAAGCAGATGGAATGTATACTAAAGTGCATTTGCAAAATAATAAAACCGAACTTATTTGTAAACCCATAAAGCACTTTGTTGACCAATTAGAAAATAATGCATTTTTCTATAAACCACATCGTTCTTATTTAATTAATTTAAAACACATTAAAGAATTGTCTAAAAAAGACGGTTATTTTTTGGTAATGGAAAATAACAAAACAATTCCAGTTTCTAAAGAAAGAAAGGAAGAGTTTCTCAAAATCATCCAAGAAGTTTTTTAAAAAAATCCGTTTAGAAAAAAAATCAAGCCGTTCAGAAAGAAAAAATTAATTAATAGAGTATTCCTTACATCTTTGTTCTCAACAATTATAAAAAATAATTTTATGAGAGCATTTTTACTTTTGTGCCTATTAACCATTTCACCAATTTTTTCACAATATTCAACAAACGGACTCGTTGCGCAATATGGATTTGATAACGGGAGTCTTTTAGTAGATGGAGCAAATGGGCAGAATTTCACACAAACCGGATCTTCTCTTACTGAAATCAATAATCGATTTGGAGATGCTTCAACAAGCGCTGTAAACTTAAATGGAGTTCATTTAACGCGATCTGATATTGATTTTCCAGTAGATGCTTTGGGGTATGGTAATTTCGAAACATTAAGTTTTTGGATTAAAACAACAACAAACGATTCACACGCAAGAATAATAATAGACGATAGTAATAGAACAAGCTTTGCTTCATCAAATTGGGCGGGCAATTATGTTTACTTACAAGATGGAAAAGTTGGAGCCACTTTAGGGGTTCAATATTACCAAGCTGTTTTGGGCTATAGAAGTGGAGGCGTTTTAACCTCTAAATTTATTAGTGATGGTAATTGGCATCATGTAGCAGTATTATTGTCTAATTCAATAGGATATGGATCCACAACTATGACAATTTATAACTCAATGTCTGTTTATATAGACGGGGTACATGAAGGTAATGGTGGGAATAGTCAATCCTCAACTGGAAGTATAAGTTTAGCTCAATCTCACGATACTAATGGGAATATAACAGTTGGTAACAATAGGTCTAATTCACTTCCAGCAAATAATAGATATTTTGACGTTGTAGATGATATACTTTTTTACAATCGTTTATTAACGGCTCAAGAGATTAGTGATATTGCAAATTATAGTTTTTGTTTTGCACCTAACCCTAGTATATCAATTTACGGCATTACTGAAACTGCTGCTGGTTTAAATGTTCCGGGTTCAGCAATACACGACATAGCTTATGTAAAGCAATCAGAACCTTTTTCAAATGCAATAATTATTTCAAATGTTGATGCGGCAGCAGCTCCATTTCTAATTACAGGGTTAACTCCTTCTACTGTTTATAATGTGTACAACAGAAGTTACTGCTCATCTAGTACAAATGCTTCAGGTTGGTCATCACTTCAAAGTTTTAGAACAAAAGGTAAAATATTTGTAAATCTAAATGCAACAGGAAGCAACAATGGCTCTACTTGGACAGATGCTTTTGCAGATTTGCAGTTAGCTTTAAACGCACAAACAGATGATCAAGAAATTTGGATTGCAGCAGGGACTTACCATCCAAGTGTAAATGATAGAAACTTTTCATTTATAGTAAGTAGTTTAAATGTAAAACTATATGGAGGGTTTTCTGGAACTGAATCACAGTTGTCGGATAGGATTTCTGGTACAAATGAAACTATTTTATCAGGTGATTTATTAAATAATGATGATACAAGTATTAGTTACCCAAACACAACTAGAGATGATAATTCTTATATAGTTGTAAAAGTGTCTAATAGTGGATTATTATTAGACGGTTTAACTATAACTTCAGGACATGCAAATGGAGGTACAAGTGCAAATCAATACGGTGCAGGAATTTCAAAAGCTAATACAGCAGCTACAATAAAATTAAAAAACACTAAAGTACAAAAGAATGTAGCTATAGGAGCAGGAGCAGGAATGTCAGCTTCATTTACGGTTTCAGGAGCACGAATAGATATTGAAAATTGTGTTTTTTCAGAAAATGTTTCTATTCACGGAGCTGGAATTTATTCGTATGTAGATGGCGCAAATAGTGCAATATTCAATGTAAGTAATTCTTTATTTGAAAGAAACAAAGTAATTAACTTTGGAACTAATTTAGGTTCTGGAGGAAGTTCTTTTTGGATAAGAGCTTATGGTTATAATTCTACCTATAATGTAAACGTAATTGGAAATACATTTGTTAAAAATGAAGATTTAGGAACTTCTACTGGGATGAATAACTTTAATCGATCAACATTAGGAATTGCTCAATCGGGTTCTACTAATCGTACAATGAATGTTCTAGTGGCAAATAATATATTTTGGGGAAACACTACAACAGGTAGTACTATTGCAAGATCAATTTCTGGTTTGTTTGAAGTCCAACCTTCTACAATAATAACTAAAAACTCAATTGATCAACAAAATTTTGGAAATATTCCAGCTGGAAGCCAAACAAGTACAAGTACATCAGATCCTTTATTTGTTGATTTTTCAAATAATGTTTTCAATTTAACCGTTACATCTCCAGCTATAAATTCAGGAGATAATGTAAGCGTAATTGGTACAACGGATTTATTAGGAAACCAACGTGTTTTTGATACAACAGTTGATATGGGAGCTTACGAATTTGGCTCTACAGTTTTAGGAACTGAAAACTTTACTTCATTAAGTGATTTCAAAATGTATCCAAACCCTGCTAATTCTATATTGAATATTAATTCAAGCGAAGAAATAAGTTCTGTTGAAATTTATTCTATTGAAGGTAAAAGAGTTTTAATTTCTCAAAACACTCAGGTTGATGTTTCTCAACTTACTTCAGGAATATATTTAGTTAAAATCACAACTAACGCTAATAAGGTAGGAACTAAGAAATTAGTAAAACAATAATTTTAATTATAATACAATTAAAGTCTCGCATTTAGCGGGACTTTTCTATGCACTAAATTTTTTTCGTAACATTTTTTTAAAACTTCCGACCAATAAATAAAAAACCAAACAATTATGCAAGCACACGAAATAGAGTACCAAATTTTTGGCGAAGAAATGCAATATGTAGAAATAGAACTAGATCCACAAGAGGTAGTTGTTGCAGAAGCGGGAAGTTTTATGATGATGGACAGCGGTATTAAAATGGAAACTATTTTTGGAGACGGAAGCCAACAAGAAGGTGGAATTTTCGGAAAATTATTATCAGCAGGAAAGCGTGTTTTAACCGGCGAAAGTTTGTTTATGACTGCTTATCAAAATATTGAATATGGCAAAAAGAAAGTTTCTTTTGCTTCTCCATATCCTGGAAAAATTGTACCAATCGATTTACAGAAATATGGTGGGAAATTTGTTTGCCAAAAAGATGCTTTTTTATGTGCAGCAAAAGGTGTTTCTGTAGGAATTGATTTTTCTAGAAAACTAGGAAGAGGCTTGTTTGGTGGGGAAGGTTTCATCATGCAAAAATTAGAAGGTGATGGAATGGCTTTCGTTCACGCCGGTGGAACATTAGCAAGAAGAGAATTACAGGTTGGAGAAGTCTTAAAAGTAGATACAGGTTGTATCGTTGGTTTTACCAAAGATGTACAATATGACATAGAATTTGTTGGCGGAATAAAAAACACCATTTTCGGAGGTGAAGGAGTTTTTTTTGCAACACTTCGCGGACCAGGAATTGTTTATATACAATCCTTACCATTTAGCCGTTTAGCCGATAGAATTATTCAATCTGCACCACAAATGGGAGGAAAAGATAGAGGAGAAGGCAGTTTGCTTGGTGGTCTTGGAAATCTTTTAGATGGTGATAATAGATTTTAGTATTTCCCCAACAGCTGATTGAAAAACATTAAAATAATACAAAGCACACATATAAAAAAACTCCCAATTCAGTTTGAATTGGGAGTTTTTGTTTTAGACCTGTCAGATTTTTAGAACCTGGTAGGTCTAGTTTTGTAATAAAATTATTTTTTCAACTCTCTTACGCCTATATTGTATAAAATAAACGCTTGAATGTCTACATGTTCATTAATGATTGCTTCCGTCGATTTTCCTGCGCCGTGACCAGCATTTACATCAATACGAATTAACGTTGGGTTAGAACCTGTTTGTTTTGCTTGTAATTCTGCAGCAAATTTAAAACTATGCGCAGGTACTACTCTATCATCGTGATCACCGGTTGTAACCATTGTTGCAGGATATTTTGTTCCTGCTTTTACATTATGTACTGGAGAATATGCTTTTATATAATCAAACATTTCTTTGCTTTGCTCACTTGTTCCATAATCGTAAGCCCAGCCAGCACCTGCTGTAAAAGTATGGTAACGTAGCATGTCTAAAACGCCAACTTGTGGAATGGCAACTTTCATTAAATCTGGACGTTGCGTCATTGTAGCGCCAACTAATAAACCTCCGTTTGAACCTCCTTTTATAGCCAAATAATCAGATGAGGTATATTTCTCAGCTATTAAATATTCTGCAGCAGCTATAAAATCATCAAATACATTTTGTTTTTGCATTTGCGTTCCTGCATCGTGCCATTTTTTACCATATTCTCCACCACCTCGTAAATTTGCAACAGCATAAACACCACCGTTTTCCATCCAAACAGCATTTGCAATACTAAAACTTGGTGTTAAACTAATGTTGAAACCACCATAAGCGTATAAAATAGTTGGGTTTTTTCCGTCTAAAGTAGTTCCCTTTTTATAGGTAATAATCATAGGAACTTTTGTGCCATCTTTTGAAGTATAAAAAACTTGTTTCGATTCATAATCTTCTGATTTAAAATCTACATTTGGTTTATTATATACTTTAGAAGCTCCTGTTTTAGGGTCAAATGCATAAATAGTTCCAGGGGTAACATAATTTGTAAACGAATAATATAAAGTTGTTTCTTCTTTTTTACCACTAAATCCTCCAGCAGAACCAATTCCTGGTAATTTAATTTCACGAACTAATTTTCCGTTGTAGTCGTATTGTTTAATTTGCGAAATAGCATCTTTCATGTATTCTGCAAAAATAGAACCGCCACCTGTATTTGCAGAAAGTACATTTTCAGTTTCAGGAATAAAATCAGTCCAGTTGGCTTGTTTTGGGTTAGCCAAATCAAAAGTAACGACTTTCTTATTTGGAGCATTATAATTGGTTTCTACATAAAACTTAGTTCCTACATTTTCAATAACATTATAATCATTTTCAAAATTATTAACGATGTTTACTATTGGTCCGTTTTTAGTTAAATCTTTATAATATAACTCATTTCCAGAGGTAGAAGTTGCGCCAGATATTATCAAATAATTTTCATCATCAGTTACAGAACCGCCTACATATCTTCTTTTTTCGTTTAAACCAAAAATCACTTTATCTTCTTTTTGTGAAGTTGCTAACTTATGGTAATACAATTTATGTTTGTCTGTTTTTGCAGAAAGTTCACTTCCAGTTGGTTTATCATAACTAGAGTAGTAGAAGCCTTCATTTTTGTACCAAGACATTCCACTAAATTTCACATCTATAATAGTATCGCCAACAATTTCTTTAGTTGCAGTTTTTAAAACAATAACTTTTCTCCAGTCGCTTCCTCCTTCAGAGATTGCGTAAGCAGCCATAGAACCATCTTTTGTAAAGCTTATTCCACCTAACGAACTTGTACCATCTTTTGAAAAGGCATTGGGGTCTAAAAATATTTCTTCTTTACCAGAAGCATTTTTTCTATATAAAACAGATTGATTTTGTAAACCATCATTTTTGTAGAAATAAGTGTAGTTTCCTTCCTTAAATGGTGCTGAAATTTTCTCGTAATTCCACAATTTTTCCATGCGGTTTTTAATTTCCTTACGGAAAGAAATCTTTTCTAAATATCCAAAAGTAACTTCGTTTTGGGCTTTTACCCAAGCTTTAGTATCTTCACTATGGTCGTCTTCAAGCCAAAAATATGGATCTTGAATGGTATCGCCAAAGTAAGTAGCTAAGGTATCTACTTTTTTAGTTTCTGGATAAGTAACATGCATATCAATTTCTTTGATTTCTTCTTTTTTACAAGCAATAAAAGCTGCAGCAGTAAATAATAAGATTAATGATTTTTTCATATTCTTTTTTTTCTATTTTCACAAAAATAAGGATTTGATTTTAAAGCAGTTGTTAAAAAACACAAAACGACTGAAAATTCAGCCGTTTTGTATTAATTTAAGCGCAATTATTTAGTCTACTACTACTATTGGAAAAACAACTTCTACATCTGTACTTCCACCTGCATTAGTAATGTTTCCTGCTGCAACACCTGTTGCGGCCTTATTCAAATCGTGTCTTAAAGTTACCGTTAAATTTCCAGTTGAAGCAGCAGTTCCAGCTACTAAAGTAAATTGTAAGCCAATAGGCCTTCCATCCACATCTACATTTTCAGAATCATAAGTAACCGTTCCTAAAGAAGATACTAATTGATAAAAAACTTGGTGTTCGTCTCCTTCTTCTTCTACTTCAGCAGTAATATCATCTACAGGATTTGCTAATTCGTTTAAAAAGGTAGTAGAACCTGTATAAGTTCTTCCTGCAACTAAGTCTCCAGAAACAGTAACCGTTGGTTCTTCTGGACCTTCTCCGTCTAAATCTCTTGAAGTTAGGGTAATCGTTTGTCCGCCTCCTGTTAAAGTAGTTGTTACGGTTGTAATTACTTCTTCTTCGTTAACGGGTGTATTATCATCGTCATTGTTACAAGAAATAGTGAACAAAGTTGGAATTACTAGTAAAGCGATAAGTTTTAAATTTTTCATGATTTTGATTTTTTAATAATTAAATTTTAATTGAATTTGAACATTTCTCCCCATTTCATCTACAAAAAAGCGTTGACGATTTAGGTAATCTCGATACGTTGTGTTAGCAATATTTTGAATACTAAAAGAAGTGGTTAGACTATTTTTTTTGTTAATCTCAAAGGTCATTTCACTATAAAAATGCAATAAATGATACCCTTTTGGTGCAGAACTAATGTCTATTAAAACAGGAGTTAATGCATTGTTTACAATAATATTAGTTTCGAAATTATAATTTGGAACTTGATTTTGCCTAAAAACCAATTCACTTTTTAACTCTGCCACTAAATGGAACCACGATTCGTTTTTATATTGCACTTTATTGTTCCATACAAACGGTGGCATGTCAATCAAATACACATTAGTAGATAGATTTTGCCCGTTTACGTAAGCCAAACTTGATTCGTGTAAAAAATGGTTTGAAATTGTCCATTTAGCATTCACATCAAAACCAGTTAATAAAGCTTCGGTTTGTTTGTATTCCCAAACAGGAAAAGCACCACGAATAGTAGTTTCAAAACCAATTGGCTGCAAGTACATAAAGTTTGAAATTCTATTGATAAACGGATTTACTTGCACACTTAACGATTTCCAATCTTTCTTAAAAGTAGTATTGAATTTGTAGGCTTGTTCTTTTTTTAAGCGTAAATCGCCCAATTCAATTTGACCTGTTGAATGATGTAAACCATCGCTAAATAATTCAGATGGGTTTGGATTTCGAGAAGCTAAACTTATATTTACCAACCATTCCATTTCATGATGAAATTGCTTTCTCCATCCAATATTAGCTGCAACATTATGATAATTAAAAGTAGGTTTCGTGAGCCATTGATTACCTTCTTCTCCCACAATAAAGTGTGAAAATTCTGCATCATAACCCCGTTCTGTCCATCTTGATTTTATATAATATTTAGTTGCTTCAATGGTTGAGAAATCATATCGTAAACCAGATTCTAATGAAGTTGCATTATTAAATTTATAAACTGCAATTCCATATAAACCAGTATCTAATTTATCATAACTAGGAATTAAAGGTCTTACACCCGTTTTTGGGTTTGCAAAATTATTTTGGTAACCCAAATTTATTCCCGATTTTAATTTCCAATTGCCAACAGAAGTTTTATAATCGGCTAAAAAAGTATGCGTAGCTAGTTGTAAATCTAAGGCAGCTTTATCTGTGTTTGTACTGGTTCTTCTAACATCAAATTCCAAACGATTGTTTAATTGAAATGCATATTGTAAGTCTAAAGAAGTGTTATCGTTTAGCCATCTTTGGTAATTAATTTTGGCGATATGATGTTGCACTTCTTGTTTTGGCGCAGCAATTGTATACGTGAACGGCGCAATATAACTAGGTTGTTGGTTATTAATAGAGTTATACAAATCGTTTACGTTTCCAATATGAGAAGCTTTGATAATACCTATTTGCGCATTGTAAAAACTGTACATCGCATTGAAATTGTATTTTTCTTTAGCAAAACGAATGCTTCCCGAAAAATTTTGTTCTCGATTTCCAGAATTAGACAATACATAATCAGGTGTTTCTCTGTCTCCCAAATATTTTAGGGTGCCCAATGCGTTCCAACTCCAACCAAATCGATTTCCTTTTTGAATACTAGAACTCAAACTTCCGCCCATTCCATTAGATGCTAAATTGAGAATAGTTTTACCTACCAAAGTGTCTTTTTTAATCAACTCGGGTTCAATAACGACAATTCCTCCTATCGCATCACCACCATATTGTAAAGCTGAAGCTCCTTTAATAACTGTAATTTTTCCAGCAGCATTGATGTCAAAATTAGGAGCATGCTCCGTTCCCCATTGTTGGTCTTCTAATCTAACATTATTGTTAATAATAGGTACACGATTACTGTGTAGTCCATTTATAACTGGTTTTACAATAGTACTTCCTGTTTTCAAAATAGAAACGCCCGATACTTCTTTTAATGCATCCCCAAGTGTTTGATTACTAAACTTTTCAATAGTTTTACTTTTTAAAATTTGCTCGTTACTGCTTTCGCTTTTGGAATTTGCTACTTGTTGAATTACAACATCGTCTAATTTGGTAACATCTAACTTCAATTGACGATTAACGATCATATCTGTTGAAATATCTTGGATTTCATAAATAGGTTTATAGCCTATATAAGATATATAGAGCTTTTGTTTCCCTTTAGGAATGCCTGATAAAACATAATTTCCGTTTGCGTCAGTTGCAGTAGTTTTGTTGGCTATGTGTACATGCGTGTCTCTTAATGGCAAGCCATTTACGTCTGAAATAACCCCCGTTATAGTAACTTGAGTATATCCAAAAAAGCTAACCAAAAAGAAAAACAATATCGATAAAAATCGCATTTCTTTTAGTTTAAATGTAACAACAACGTATCTTTATTTTACTAACGATATCGTTAATTTGAATATTTAAATTAAGGTAGGTGGGCCTCGTAAATAGTATGCATTTCCTTCAAATATTATGCAAGTTTCGTTGCTGTCAAATTGATAAGGAATTTCATAAAAAGGTGGAAAAAAAGTAAACTGTAGAATATTGGTAGAAATAAATGCTACAAATTCAAAATCGCAGACAGGACAATCTTCTCTCTCAGCAAAAGATTTGTCTTGTTTTTTTATTTCTGAATTGTAATTATCGCTGTAACATTTTTGTTCTAAGTGCTGTTTGTGTGAAAAAACATGAATAGATTGATAACTAACAGCGAATAAGACTGCTAGCATCAAGCTAATATTTATATATAATAATTTAATTTTCACAGTGCAAAGGTAGCCTTTTTAAAAGTACAGTAAAATAAAAAGGTACTAATTAACGAATTTTTAGGGTTTCAATTTTTAATTGTTAATTTGTTTTTTATGCTTTACACTAAATGATTTGCTACTAAATATTCTGCAATTTGTATGGTATTTGTTGCTGCACCTTTTCTTAAGTTATCGGCTACAATCCACATGTTTAAAGTGTTTGGTTGGCTTTCATCTCTTCGAATTCTCCCTACAAACACATCGTCTTTTCCTTCTGCATAAATAGGCATTGGGTAGGTTTTTGTGTCTAAATTATCTTGTACAACTATTCCAGGAGTATTGTGCAAAATTTGACGAATTTCATTTACATCAAAATCATTTTCAAACTGTACATTTACAGCTTCACTATGTCCACCTACAACGGGAATTCGAATTGCAGTAGCGGTTACCGCAATTGTTTTATCATTTAATATTTTTTGTGTTTCCCGTACTAGTTTCATTTCCTCTTTAGTATATCCGTTTTCTTCAAAAACATCACATTGAGGTATTGCATTTCTATGTATAGGATATGGGTAAGCCATTTCTCCTTTTTCTCCTTTATATTCATTTTCTAATTGCTGTACTGCTTTTACGCCAGTTCCAGTAATAGATTGATAAGTAGAAACAACTACTCTTTTTATTTTGTATTTAGAATGTAAAGGCGCTAATGTTAAGACCATTTGAATAGTAGAACAGTTTGGATTAGCAATAATTTTGTCTGCTTTTGTTAATTCAGATGCATTTATTTCAGGAACAATTAATTTTTTAGATCGGTCCATTCTCCAAGCAGATGAATTATCAATAACGGTTGTGCCAGCTGCTGCAAATTTTGGTGCCCATTCCAGAGAAGTTTCTCCGCCTGCAGAAAACAATGCTATATGAGCCTTCCTATCCATTGCAGTTTGTAAACTAACAACTTTGTATGTCTTACCGTTCCAGTTAATTTCTTTACCTACTGATTTTTCTGAAGCAACAGGAATTAACTCGGTTACTGGAAAATTTCTTTCTGCTAATACTTTAAGCATTACTTCGCCAACCATTCCGGTTGCGCCTACAACAGCTATTTTCATTTTTCATTATTTTGAAAGACAAAAATATAGAATATTCTCTTGCAAAGAGAAAGTTTATCAAATTTTCACAAAAAATTATAAAAAAAGAAAAACCCTATTTTTTAGACAGGGTTTAGTTAGAATATACAATGTAGCGGGTGTTTATTTTTTTAATAAATCTCTAATTTCAGCTAATAAATCTTCTTGAGATGGTCCAGCGGGCGCAGCTGCAACTTCTACTTGTTTTTTCTTTGCTTTTTCAGCTGCTCTTAAAACGATAAATATAAACAAAGCTATAATTACAAAATTTATAGTAGCTTGCACTAGATTGCCATAGGTAATTACTGCGGCTCCAGCCGCTTTTGCTGCATCAAGATTTACATAGGTTTCGCCATTTAAAGCAATGAATTTTGTTGTAAAATCTACTCCGCCAGTTATTAATCCCACAATTGGCATAATTATATCGTCAACTACTGAACTTACAATTTTCCCAAAGGCACTACCAATAACAACAGCAGTTGCCAAACTTAGCACATTACCTTTCATTAAAGATGCTTTAAAATCTGCTAAAAATCCCATGATATTTAAATTTAATTTGTTTATTAGCGAAATTTAATAAAAAATTAAAGCTTTTTTTTAATTTTTGTAAAAAATTCGTTTGACCCTTTGCGAAATACCGGTAAGAATCTCATAAGCAATAGTATTTGTTATTGTAGCAATTTCTATAACAGATGGGCTATCGCCAAAAACAACAACCTCATTACCAGCAATGCACGCAATATTTGTTACATCTACCATTAACATATCCATACAAATATTCCCTAAAATAAAAGCTTTTTTATTTTGGATAAGAACGTATCCTTTTTCATTTCCCCAAGCACGTCTAATACCATCTGCATAGCCTATGGGAATAGTAGCTACTTTCATCTTTTGATTGACAATATAATTTCTATTGTAACCAATACTTTCTCCTTTTTCCACTTCTCTTATTTGAGAAATAATACTTTTTAAAGTGCTTACATTTTGTAGGCTTTTGTTTTCTAAATCAGAATTTCCAAAACCATATAATCCAATGCCTAAACGAACCATTTCATATTGTTTTTCAGGATAATTAAAAATTCCTGAGGTATTTAAAATATGTCTGTCTGGGCTCTTATTTAGCTTTTTTGTTATTTTAGAATAAATAGCTTCAAAACGGGTAAACTGTAATAAAGTAAAATCTTTAAATTCTAAATTATCAGAAGCAGCTAAATGAGAAAAAATACTTTTAACGGTAATGAAATTGTTGTTGTGTAAAAGTGCGTTTAGTTCTTCAATTTGAAAATCTTCAAAACCTAACCGATGCATTCCAGTATCTATTTTTAAATGAATTGGATATGAATTACAGTTTTTCTGTTTTGCAACTTCTATAAAAGCACTTAAACCGGTTAAGGAATAAATTTCAGGTTCTAAGTCATAGGCTATCATTGCTTGAAAGCTGCTGTTTTCAGGATTTAAAACCATAATGGGAAGTGTTATTCCTGCACGTCTTAAGTTAATGCCTTCATCTGCGAAAGCAACACCTAAATAATCTACTTTATGATGTTCTAATAATTTTGCAATTTCAAAGCCACCATTTCCATAACCAAAAGCTTTTACCATTACCATAATTTTGGTTTTTGGAGCTACTTTTAATTTGTAAAAATTAAGATTATTACTTATCGCATCTAAATTTATTTCAAGTACAGTCTCGTGATTTTTTTCTTCTAAAACCACCACAATTTCATCAAAACTAAAACTTCTAGCTCCTTTAATTAATATGGTTTCGTTATGAAAAGATTGTAAATTAAATTGTTTCAAAAATGCATAAGTAGAATCAAAGGCAATAACATTTGGCACTTCTTTTAAATAAGTTGAAATAGTTTCGCCAATAACTATAATTCTATCAATATTATTTTGAATTAAAGCATTTGTAACCTTTTTATATAAAACATCTAATGGCAAACCGCTTTGAAAAATATCCGATAAAATAATAGTCTTCTTTTGATGCAGTTTTTGTTGTTCTAAAAAATCGAGGGCAATTTTTAAAGATTGGTAATCAGAAGAATAAGAATCGTCAATTAAAACACAATTATTAATTCCCTTTTTTGCTTGTAAACGAATTTCTACAGGATATAATTTTTCAATTCTATTTTGAATGGTTGGTATGTCTAAGTTTAAATACAACAAAACACAAATACAATTTAGGGTATTAGTTAAACTGAAAGAATCGTGGGTTTTAACCGATAAGTTAAATTTCGAATTCTTATAATTTATTGCAATTCTTGTTGATTGTGGATTTGATGTAATTATTTCGGCAAAAACGGTCGCCTTTTTATCGGTAAAACTCCAAGTAAAACTTTTTGTTGAAAGATGTTTTTCAACCATTTCGTTTTTTTGTAAAATAACGATTTCGCTGTGTTTAAAAAGTTTTAATTTTTCAATTATTTTTTGTTCGGTGTTTGCAAAACCTTCGTCGTGTGCGTTTCCTATGTGTGTAAAAACTGCAATTGTTGGCGAAATTATTTCTGCAAGACTTTGCATTTCTCCAAGAATGGATATTCCTGCTTCAAAAATTCCTAAATTATGATTTTCGTTAATTCCAAAAATAGAAAGCGGCACGCCAACTTGTGAATTAAAACTACGTGGACTTCTTACTATAGAATAATCTGGGCTTAAAAGAAAGTTTAACCATTCTTTTACAATTGTTTTTCCGTTGCTTCCGGTAATACCTATTATTGGAAAATGAAATAAAGCGCGGTATTTTTTTGCCGCTATTTGTAAGGTATTTAAGGTGTTTGAAACTACAAAAAAAACAGCTTTACCTTTTACGTTTTCAGGTATATGTTCTACTACAAAATGAACAACCCCTTTTTTAATTAAACTCTCAATGTAATTGTGTGCATCGTGATTGTTTCCTTTTAAGGCAAAAAAAAGCGTACCTGAATTATTTTGTAGAGAACGGCTATCAATAGAAATATTTTCAACCGAAAAACGATCAAATGAGCCAACAATCTCAGCATCAATAGAAGAAATAATTTCTTTTAAATAAACAGTCATTTATAATTTGTTATTTTGCATTGCTTTAAAATATGCAGCACGACTTAAAGGTTCATATTCATCTGTTTCTCCCAGCATTACTAGTTTTTCAATATTAGATTTTCTAAAACTATAATTTGCTAAGTTTCCAGTTCGTGTACAAACCGCGTGAACTTTAGTTACATATTCAGCAGTTGCCATTAAATTTGGCATAGGCCCAAAAGGGTTTCCTTTAAAGTCCATATCTAAGCCAGCTACAATAACGCGAATACCGCTATTTGCTAAATCGTTACAAACCGATACAATTTCATCATCAAAAAATTGTGCTTCATCAATTCCTACAACATCACAACCTTGTGCTAAAATTCTAATATTTCCAGCAATAGGAACTGGTGTTGAACGAATTTGATTAGAATCATGAGAAACTACCATTTCGTCGTGATAACGTATATCTACAGATGGTTTGAATATCTCTACTTTTTGTTTTGCAAATTGTGCTCTTTTTAATCTACGAATTAATTCTTCGGTTTTGCCCGAAAACATAGACCCACAGATAACTTCTATCCAGCCAAATTGTTCAGATTGATTTACGGTATTTTCTAGAAACATTTTGTATCTTTCGGTCTATTAATATTATTTTCTACTACTTTTGTAATCGAAACAAACTTACATAATTTTACAATAAGGTCAAACAATAAATAAGAGCAATGTTTTAAGTAATTAAAACAATGTTTTTGCTAAATAAAGTAAGTAACTACTTATTCAATTTCTATTTTAAAGGTCATGAAGAAAAAATTAGAGTCTGAATTAATCAGCATCGCACACCGAGTTTTAAAGCTAAAAAATCGTTCTGAAACGATACAATTACACGAGGAAACAAAAAAGTTGTACGATCAATTAACTGTTTTGCGTTTTTATGAAGAGAACATTGATATTGTTGAAAAGGTAATTTCTTTAGCAGATTTAGAATATAAATTAGAAAATCCTGTTTTAAATACTCCAGAAAGAATAGTAGAAATTGAGCAAGAGGTTTTTGTGCAACCAGAAGTTAAAGAAGAATTAGTACAAGATATTGTTTCAGAATTTACTGAAAAAGAGGAGCAAATAATTTTTAAAGATGCAGTAAAACAACCATTATCGGTTTTGTTTGAAGATGTTTTTGGAGGAGGTTTTTTAGAACCTGATTTTGTAAAAGTAAATGATGTTCCTGTAGAAGTTGCACAAATTGCGGAACTTGCTTTTGAAGCTGTGGAAATATCTAAACCTGAAGTTGCCAAAGATTTATTTGAAGCTAAAGAAGAAATAGTTACAGACAAATTGTTTTTTTCAAAAATAGTAGACGTTGTTGCAGAAGTTAAAGAACAAATTATAATTAAAAAAGTTCCAGAAGTAGTTTTTGAAGAAGCAAAAGCCATGTCGCTTAACGACCGCTTAACAAAAGGAATCAATATTGGATTAAACGATAGAATTGCTTTTGAGAAAAAATTATTTGGTGGAAGTTCAGATGATTTCAACCGTGTTCTTTCGCAACTCAACACATTTGATTCGTTTGAGGAAGTAAAAGGTTTTATCAACGATTTTATTAAACCAGATTATAATAATTGGGAAGGAAAAGAAGAATATGAAAATCGCTTCTTAGGAATTGTGGAGAAAAAATTCAATTAAAAAAACTAACAAATTATTAGTGCTAATTTGTGTAATTAGTACCTAAATTTATATTATTAGATGGGAAAATTATTTCTTGTTCCAACGCCAATTGGTAATCTTGAAGACATGACTTTTAGAGCGATTAGAGTTTTAAAGGAAGTCGATTTAATTTTAGCCGAAGACACGCGTACTAGCGGAAAATTACTAAAACATTTCGAAATAGGAACGCAAATGTACAGCCACCACATGCACAACGAGCACAAAACCGTTGAAAATTTGGTAAAGCGCATGCAAGCTGGTGAAACTATTGCTTTAATTAGCGATGCTGGAACTCCAGCAATCTCTGATCCTGGTTTTTTGCTAACACGAGCTTGTGTAGAAAACGGAGTAGAAGTAGATTGTTTACCAGGCGCAACAGCTTTTGTTCCTGCATTAGTAAATAGCGGTTTGCCCAATGATAAATTTATTTTCGAAGGTTTTTTACCCGATAAAAAAGGAAGACAAACGCGTTTTTTAGCTTTAGCCGAAGAAACAAGAACCATGATTTTTTATGTTTCACCACACAAACTAAACAAAACCTTAGCCGAATATATACTCTATTTTGGAGCGGAAAGAGCTGTTTCTGTTTCTCGTGAAATATCTAAATTGCACGAAGAAACCGTTCGGGGAACAGCCGAAGAAGTTTTAAAACACTTTGAAGCCAAACCTGCAAAAGGTGAAATTGTAATTTGCGTTGCAGGGAAGAGTTTGAAGTAGAGATTCAAAATCGCAAACTTGTCATGCTGACGTAAGGAAGCAACTCACACAGAAATGGTTTATTTTTAGATTGAGACCCTTCCTAAAGTCTGGGGGACAATATTGCCGATAATTTTCACACTAATAAATTACTAAGCAAATCAACGAATAAGCAAATCAACATTAAAATGACACACAACGTATCTACAACTTGGAAAAAGAAAATGCAATTTGAGTCTACCAACCCAAGTGGAGAAACAGTTTTAATTAACGTAGGAGCAGAAAATGGCGGAGAAGGACCAGGCTTAAGGCCAAAAGCAATGATGTTAGCTTCTTTAGCGGGTTGTTCAGGTTTGGATGTTGCTTCTTTAATTGAAAAAATGAAGTTAGAAGTAGAAGATTTTAAAATTGAAACCATTGCAAACCTTACGGAAGAAGAACCTAAAATTTACGACCAAGTAATGGTTGAATATCATTTTTATGGCTCAAATTTAAACAAAGCTAAATTACAACGAGCAGTCGATTTATCGGTCGAAAAATATTGTGGTGTTATGGAAATGTTTAGAAAATTTGCAAAAGTGGAGGTAAAAACTTTTTTCCATAAAATATAATATACCTGCAGCTATAAATAAAGCGTAACTTTTTACAATAGATTTTAATCTGATTAATCGTTTTAATCTGTGGGTAAATTTATTTGAAAAATAATTATACATTTGTACTCATATAAGCCAAAATAATTGAATTCTAAAATCAGGATTCAAACTTCTAAATTTTTAAATTATGCGTTGGAATTTAAAATCAAAGCCAGAAAAACAAAAAGTACAAGCCCTACAAAATGCACTTCAAGTCGATGAAATCGTAGCAAAATTACTCGTTCAAAGAGGAATTGAAACCTATGAAGACGCCAAAACTTTTTTCCGCCCTACTTTAGAAGATTTGCACGATCCATACTTAATGAAAGATATGGATAAAGCCGTTGCGCGAATTGAAAGCGCTATTAAAAATAATGAGAACATCATGGTTTTTGGTGATTATGATGTAGACGGAACTACTGCTGTTTCCTTAGTTTCTAGTTATTTGCGAACATTTTATTCAAATATAGCAACCTATATTCCAGATCGTTATGCAGAAGGCTATGGTATTTCTTATAAAGGAATCGACTATGCTGAAGACAACGGAATTACTTTAATAATTGCGCTAGATTGTGGAATAAAATCAATAGATCATGTAAATTATGCTGCTGTAAAAGGAGTAGATTTTATTATTTGCGACCACCATCGTCCAGGAAAAGAATTGCCAAAAGCAATTGCAATTTTAGACCCAAAACGAGAAGATTGTTCCTATCCATATGACGAATTATGCGGTTGCGGAATAGGTTTTAAATTAATACAAGCTTTAGGAAAAAACCGAAACCACATCACTAAAGATTTAGTCCCATATTTAGATTTAGTTGCCACGGCTATTGCTGCAGATATTGTTCCCATGACGGGAGAAAATAGAGTGTTAGCAAAAATGGGAATGGAAGTTATTAATTCTTCTCCAAGACCAGGAATTAAGGCTTTGATTCAATCTATAAAAAGAAAGGAAATTACCATTACCGATGTTGTTTTTGTTGCAGCACCACGCATAAATGCAGCAGGAAGAATTAAACATGGCGATTATGCTGTGCGTTTGTTAACCGAGTTCAATTTAGAACAAGCAGAAGTTTTTGCAAAAGAAATTGAAAAAAATAATACAGAACGTAAAGGTTTAGATAAACAAATTACAAAAGAGGCGTTGTGTCAAATTGAAGAAAATAATGAACAAGGCAAGTTTTCGACTGTTGTGTATAATGAAAATTGGCATAAAGGAGTTATTGGTATTGTGGCTTCGAGATTAATAGAAACATATTATCGGCCAACTATTGTTTTCACAAAAAGTGGCGATTTTTTAGCGGCTTCAGCACGTTCTATAAAAGATTTTGATGTTTACAATGCTATTGAGGCTTGTGCAGAACATTTAGAGCAATTTGGCGGACACATGTATGCTGCTGGAATGACTTTGAAGCCAGAAAATTATCAAAAATTTAAAAATGCTTTTGAAAAAGTAGTGCAAGAAACAATTCCTCCAGAATTATTGATTCCTGAAATTTCAATTGATGCAGAGATTAACTTTTCAGATATTTCTCCAAAATTAGTCCGCGTTTTAAAGCAGTTTGAACCTTTCGGACCACAAAATATGCATCCAGTATTTGTAAGTAGTAATTGTTTTGACACCGGTTATGCAAAAACACTTGGTAGTGAAGACGAACATATAAAACTTTTTGCGAAACAAGATGGTTTAGAAGGTATTGGGGTAATTGGTTTCGGTTTAGGGAAGCATTTACCTTTAATTGAAAATAAAACACTTTTTCAAATGGCTTATGTTTTAGATGAAAACCAATGGAATGGTAAAGTTGCTTTACAACTTAATGCAAGAGCAATAAAAATATAAAATGACCAAAAAAGATCCTTATGCAGCATTACGGTTTAAAGAATTTCGTTTTTTTCTTACGATGCGTTTTGCAATGGTTTTTGCTTGGTCCATGCAATTTGTTATTATTGAATGGGAAGTATATAGTATTACAAAAAACCCACTTTCATTAGGAATTATTGGTTTAATGGAAATTATCCCTGCTGTTTCTATGGCTCTATTTGCAGGACATATAGTAGATCAAAACGAAAAAAGAGGTTTGCTTATGAAATGTCTTTTAGGTTTTTCAATTATTAGTTTAGGTCTTTTTTTAGTTACTGTGCCAAGTGTGGTAGAGTCGTTAGAAACAAATACTATTTTATGGATTATTTATGCTTTGGTTTTTTGTGGAGGTTTAGTTAGAGCGTTTATTGGTCCTACGGTTTTTTCGCTTTTATCCTTAATTGTTCCAAAGAAAAATTATCCAAACGCTGCAACTTGGAGTAGTTCAACATGGCAATTAGGTTCCATGTTTGGACCAGCAATTGCGGGAGTTTCTATAGGGATAATTGGAGTACATTGGTCAATGTGTTTGGTTTTTGCGTGTACCTTATTTGCTTTAATTTGGTTAACTCAAATTTCTAAAAAGCCAATTTTAAATCCGAAAATTGGAGAACCAATACTTCAAAGTTTAAAAGAAGGAGTACAATTTGTATTTAACAATAAAACCATTTTAGGAGCTATTTCATTAGATATGTTTGCCGTTTTATTTGGAGGAGCAGTTGCATTATTACCCATTTTTGCACAAGATATTCTAAAAGTAGGATCAGAAGGTTTTGGAATTTTACGAGCAGCACCAGCTGTAGGCTCTGTGATAACTATGTTTTTAGCAGCATATTTCTCTTTAAATAAAAATGCTGGAATTAAACTTTTGACTTCTATTTTTGTTTTTGGAATTTGCATTATAGTTTTTGGAATTTCAGAGATATTTTGGATTTCTGTAGTAGCACTATTTTTAAGTGGTGTTGCAGATGGTGTTTCTGTTGTAATTCGAAATACAATTTTACAATTGCACACACCAGATAATATGCGTGGAAGAGTTTCATCTGTTAATTCAATATTTGTAGGTTCTTCAAATGAATTTGGTGCCTTTGAAAGTGGCGTAACGGCTAAATTAATGGGAGTTGTTCGTGCTGTTGTTTTTGGCGGATGCATGACAATTGCTACCGTTGTAACAACAGCAATAATTTTGCCGTCGTTTAGAAAATTAGATTTAGAAAAAGAGGTAGAAGATTTAGAAAAAGAAGATTAGTCTTTATATTCTTTTAATTCAAATGTTTCTCCATCAAAAACCCCATAAGTAAAATAACCTATCCAGTCGCCTAAGTTTATATATTTAGAGTTTTTAGACACATTTATCACCATTGGTAAATGACGGTGTCCAAAAATAAAATAATCGTAGTGTTTGGTTTCTAATTTTCGTTTAGCATATTGTACTAACCATTCATTTTCTTCACCAAGAAACTTTACATCTTCTGCGCCAGAAATCAATTTATTTTTAACGGATAAATATTGTGCTAATTTTACACCAATATCTGGATGCAACCAGCGAAATATCCATTTTGAAAAAGAATGTGTAAAAACCTTTTTCATGCGCTTGTATCCCATATCTCCAGGACCTTTTCCATCTCCGTGTCCTATTAAGAAAGTTTTACCGTTAAAAGTAAATTCTTCATTGTCATGAAAAACAGGAATGTTTAATTCTTTTTGAAAATAATCATTCATCCATAAGTCATGATTACCAACAAAAAAATAAATAGGAATACCAGAATCTCTAATTTCTGCTAATTTACCTAAAACTCTAATAAATCCTTTTGGTACAACCGTTTTATATTCAAACCAAAAATCAAATAAATCTCCTAGCAAAAAAATAGCATCAGCATCTTTTTTTACTTCATTTAACCAAGCAACAAATTTTTGTTCTCTAGGAAAACTTTCTTCAGAAGTAGGAGCGCCAAAATGTTGGTCAGAAGCAAAATATATTTTAGTGTTTTTGTTCAAAATGCAAGTATAAATATTTATTGGGCAAAATTAACGAAAAATTATTAAACAAAAATTGTCTTTTTATCGATGTTTTTTTGCCTTTCAACGATATAAAATTGCGCAATGCAAATATTTCCTATTTTTGATAAAGCAATCAAATTTTAACATAAATTTTATATAATGAAAAAACAATTACTTTTTTTCATGTCATTATTCACTTTCCTCAGTTATGGACAATTATCTGAAGGTTTTGAGGGTGCGACATTTCCGCCAACGGGTTGGGCTACTTTTGACAATGGAATTGGTCTGTCAAGAAGTTGGACTACTACAACAGCCACAGGATTGGGCTGGGTTTATGCAGGAGGAAAATCTGCAATTGTTAACAAAGAAAATGTTACCGGTATTGCGGAAGACTGGATGGTTACTCCACTTGTTAATGTTCCTGTAAATGGTCAACTTCGTTTCTTTGCCAGATCTATTGCAAATGGAGAACAAGGAAGTGTTTATAAAGTAAAAATTTCTACTGTTTCTCAAACTAATCCTACTGACTTTGTGGATATTGTTGTTCCTCCTTATACGGAATTAGATATTGTCAATGCTCCATTTGAACAAAAAATTATTTCTTTAAACGCTTATATAGGCCAAAATGTTTACATAGCTTTTGTTATGGAAAATGATAACGGTGATGCGTGGATTATTGATAATATAAATGTAGATGAACAATGTTTTGCACCTACCGCTTTAACAGCGACACCTTTAGGAACTTCTGCTACTTTAAACTGGACATATACAGGGTCAACAACACAGTTTGCTATTGAATATGGACCTGCAGGTTTTGTACAAGGAGCAGGAACTGTTGTTTCACCAGTAACAAGACCTTATAATTTAATAGGACTTTCTCCTTTAACAAATTATACCTATTATGTAAGAGCATTGTGTGGAACTGATAACGCAAGTTCGTGGTCAACTCCAACTAATTTTACAACAACTGCTTTGCCACCTGTTTGCGGAGGAAATTTTGTTGATTCTGGGGGTACTTCTGGACCGTATTCTAATAATGAAAATATTACAACTACAATATGTCCTGTAAATGCAGGAGATTTAGTAACAGTAACTTTTACTTCATTTAATACAGAATTAGGGTATGATTTTCTGAGAATTTATGATGGAAACAGTATTGCAGCACCTTTATTAGGTACATATTCAGGAACAACGCTTCCTCCTACATTTACATCCACAGCAGCAAATGGTTGTTTGACTTTTAGATTTACGTCTGATGGCTCTGTTACTAGAGTAGGTTGGACTTCAAATATTACTTGTTCACCACCACCAACATGTCCAAGACCTACGGCTGTTACAATAACTGCTATAGGGCAAACGCAAGCTTCAATAAATTGGACAGAAAATGGTCCGGCTACCCAATGGCAGGTACTAGTTTTACCAGCTAGTTCTCCAGTTCCAACAGCTGCAACTGCAGGATGGCGTGCAGCTTTTGCAAGACCATTTATATATACTGGACTTAATTCAGGAACACAATACAAAGCATATGTTAGATCAATATGTAGCGCGGGCGTAGATGAAAGTACCGTTTCAGTTGCAACAATATTTGCTACACAAATTGCAAATAATGAATGTGCCAATGCTACAGTAACTCCAGTAAATAACGATACCTCTTGTTTGCAAAGCGCAAGTGGTACTTTAATAGGTGCAACAGCCTCAATACCTGCTAGTACTTGTGCAGGTTCAGCAGATGATGATGTTTGGTTTCAATTTATAGCAACATCAACAAGTCATTTTGTAACATTAACAAACATTTCCGGAAGTACAACAGATTTGTATCATGTTTTATATTCAGGTAATTGTGGAAGTTTAACAAGATTATATTGTAGTGATGCGGAGAGTAGTACAGCAAGCGGACTTACAATTGGCGAAACCTATTTTGTTAGAGTATACTCTTTTACAAGTACTCCGGGTCAAACATCTACTTTCGATTTGTGTATTGGAACTCCTGTTAATTGTGATGATGCTGCAGCATTTTGTGGGGATACTGGTTTAGTATACACAAATTCAACAGGTGCGCCAAGTTACGGAAGCATTAATTGTTTGTCTACTTCGCCAAACCCATCATGGTATTTTATGCAGATTAGTCAAGCAGGAAATATAAACTTTCAAATTGCACAAACTAGTAATGCTACTGGTGCAGGAATAGATGTTGATTATGTTATGTGGGGACCATTTACACCTGCAGAATTTGCTACTTCATGTAATGATCTATATGATTTTCCGGATGGAAATACCACTCTTCCAAATAATGTAGCCGCTTGTAGTTATTCTTTTGTTTCGATTGAAAACTTCGCAATAACAAATGCGGTTGTAGATGATATTTATGTTGTTTTAATAACAAACTTTAGTAACCAGCCTGGTACTGTCACGTTTACACAAACAGGAGGTACTGGAGCAACAAATTGTGAAATTGTTTGTAGTTTAAATCTGGGTCAGGACCAAGTTTTTTGTGATACTGCTTCACATCAAATTGTGGCTTCAAATCTTACCGCAGATAATTATGCATGGTATTTTAATAATACTTTAATTCCAGGTCTGAATTCTAGTTCAATTACGGTTTCACAAACTGGAATATATAAATGTGTAATTACTTGTGGCGTTAATAATGTTGAGGATGAAATAGAATTAACTTTTAACACTTCAGTAGCGCCAACATTTAACTCGGTTGCACCATTTTGTTTCAATACAACTGCGCCACTTTTACAAACTATTTCAAACAATGGAATACCAGGAACGTGGAGTCCAAGTGTTATTAGTAATACTGCTTCGGGTAATTATATTTTTACTCCTGATGCAGGAATTTGTGCTTCATCGATAACTATTTCTGTTACGGTAACTCCTGAAGTAATTCCATCTTTTATTGAACCTACACCTATTTGTTCAGGTGCAATTGCGCCGAGTTTACCAGCGGTATCTAATAACGGAATAGTGGGAAGTTGGTCACCAGGAACTGTAGATAATATGGCTTCTGCTACTTACAGCTTTACGCCAGATCCAGGACAATGTGCTACGACAACAACATTAAATGTTGAAATTTTAACATCCTGCACTTTTGGTACAATTGCAAGTGCAGTTATGATAGATAATTGTTCTACAGCCGCACCAGGAGAGTTTTTTAACACTACAGCAGGTGTAGAAACAATTGGAGTTGCAACAAATATTTTTCCAAATAGCAATTTAGGAACGTATGTTGAAAATTCAGGAAACTTGGTCTTTGCGGGCGCAGAGTTAAGAACGTTTAAATCGACTACTGCTAATGTTTGTAGTGCAAGATTAAATTATAGAATTTACGAAGCTTTATCTGCTCCGGGTTCATTTGTAATAATAGATTTACCTTTATTTGATAGTTGTGCTGCAGGTACATACACTACAGGAGGGAATTGTGATTCAAATGATCAAAAATGGCAAGACATTTCTAGTATTATAGATTTGACATTGTTTCCTGCAGGAGACTATATTGTTGAGGTTTACTATGATGTAACAGGAGATAATAATAGTACAGTAGATTGCGATAATACAATTTTATTGAATAATGGGGGCTCTAATTATATAGCTAACTTTACAATTCAATCTGTACCAACATTTACTTTCAGCAACCCAACAACTTGTAACGGAACACAAGGTTCAATTACAATATCGGGATTTAACCCAGGAGATATTTATAGTATAACATATACGGATGATACAGTATTAGTTGGTCCTGCAAACTTTACCGCTAATGTAACAGGAGACATAATTATTCCAACTTTAAACGCTGGAAATTACACAGACTTTATTTTTGTAGTTAACGGATGTACTACAGTAGATAATAATCTAATTACATTGGTAAACCCTATTTATTTACCGAACTTTAATCAAATAGGACCATTTTGTGTTGGAGACGCAATAGTATTACCAGTAACTTCGATAGAAGGTTATACAGGTACTTGGAGTCCTGCAGTAGATAATACGCAAACTGTAGATTATACTTTCACTCCAGATGCTGGGCAATGTAGTTCAACACTAACGCCATATACGGTTGTGGTAAATCCTGCTCCATCTGTTTCGGGAGTTACTTCAAATTCGCCAATTTGCGTTGGAAGTAATGCTATATTTACAGTATCAGGTACACCAAATGGAATTTTAGATTATACAATTAATGGAGGAGCTATTCAAACAACTACTTTAGATGCAACCGGTAGTTTTGCTATCACAATAAATGCGCCAGCAGTAGGAAATGTTGTTTTAAGCTTAAAAAATATAGATAACGGAATTTGCAATACTTTACTAACAAACATGGTAACTGTTGTAGTTAGAGCGTTACCTATAGTAACTAATTTGTCTCCAATTGATGCTTTTATTTGTTTAGGTAGCGATGCTGCTTTTACTATAACGGGTACGCCAAATGCAACAGTTACTTACCAAATTAGTGGCGGTACGAACCAAACTGTAGTTTTAGATGCCGCAGGTCAAAGTGGAACAATTACGATAACTAACCCAACTGCAGACGTTATAGTTTTACTGTCAGATGTAAACGATGGACTTTGTAGTGCCACTATTACAGATTTTGTAACAATTGTTGTAAATTCTGTACCGGTACCAACTATCGCTGTAACTAGACAGCCTACTTGTGCTATTCAAACTGCGGATTTTAATATATTATCACCGTTAAATGCAGTATTAAATACACCTGGAGACTTATTTATTTCAGAAGTTACGGATGCTCAGTCTGGTTCGTTAACTTATGTTGAAATATATAATAGTACTGGAGCTACGGTAGATTTGTCAAATTATAAATTAAAAGTACATGCAAATGGAAATCCTCCTTCAGCAGCTTGTACTTTGGTTTTGTCAGGATTTTTATTAAATAATGATGTTGTTGTTATAAAATTAAGTTCAAGTGCAAATACAGGTGGTGTGGTTCCAGATTTATCTTTCACGACTTGTTCAGGTGTAAATAACAATGATAATATTAGATTAACAACTATTGGTAATGTTGATTTAGATTCATGGGGAACAACAGACGGAGTTCCTTTTACGCCAAGTTCAGGTGTTGGATATACTTATAGAAGAAATGCAAGTGCTCCATTACCAAGTTTAATTTGGGATCCAGCAGATTGGACTGCTTTAGACCCTGAAGATTATTCGGATGTTGGAAATTATACATTATATATTTCAGATTATGAGTATATTTTAAACGATGGAACTACAACTACTACGCAAACAAGTGTTTCTTTTGTCAATATTGCAGCAGGAAATTATACGCTTATTGCACATGATTTATTAACGGGTTGTTTCTCTGAAGCATTATCATTTACAATAAATGGAGTTACATTGACTAATCCGGTTACAAATATTACATATGTAACGCCAGTTTGTATTTTAGCAACTACAAATCCTTTACCAGATACTTCAATTATTGGATTTACTTCAGGTGGAACTTATTCTATAAACAGTTCAGATGCTTCTATAGATAGTACTACTGGAGAAATTGACTTAGCAACAAGTATTGCAGGAACTTATATGGTAACTTATTCCGTAGAGATTGATCTTATAAATTGTATAGATCAAGGAAGTAGTCAATTTGAAATTGTTATCATTTCTGCATTAATACCTACGTTTAATAGTATAGAAGTTTGTGCTAGAGCGCAAGTTTCATTCCCGACTGAATCTTTGGAAGGTTATAATGGTACATGGTCTGAAACGACAATAGACACTTTCGCAGAAGGAACTACTATTTATTACTTTACTCCAAGTAATTCTTGTAGTCAAGTAGGAGAATTAACGGTAATTGTTGATAATTGTACTATTCAAAAAGGTATATCACCTAATGGCGATGCATTGAATGATTATTTTGATTTATCTAGCTATGATGTTTCTAAACTGCAAATCTTTAATCGTTATGGAAAAGAAGTGTATAGTAAGTTTAATTATTCTATTGAGTGGAGAGGTCAATCGAATAATGGTAATGAGTTACCTGATGGAACTTACTATTATGTAATTGAGTTTAACGATATGGACTCAAAAACAGGATGGATATATATAAATAAAGAAAGATAGTAATTATTAAACTGCTTCACTTTTGTGGAGTAGTTTATAAAAATTAAAACATAAAAATGAACAAACTACATTTAGTTACGATATTGATTTTCGGTTTTATTACTGCTGGTTTTTCACAACAGGATCCACATTACACGCAGTACATGTACAACATGAGTGTAATAAA